>Ga0209164_1000115_pt1 | contig 257093 bp, 265 predicted proteins | sample MTBNYHSulfiMetaG_FD_187458 | JGI IMG/M metagenome (GOLD analysis project Ga0209164, IMG submission 187458) | Enrichment culture microbial communities from rom New York Harbor, USA that are MTBE-degrading - MTBE-NYH (New York Harbor Sulfidogenic)... | ecosystem: Environmental > Aquatic > Marine...
GACACGCCAAAGCCGAGGCAGACTCCGGGCGGAGCCGACCCGCCGAACCCGCGGATCGAGCGGACTGCCGGTAGCGCTACACTCTGGACAGGTGGGTGGGCAGCCGCTCATCCGCAAACACGTTAGACGCAGCGTGGGATTTCGCGCAGCACGAGAGTCGCACTAGGGGGAATCGTGTCGAGGGTGCCACACGAAGCATCGGGCCTTCGGTTCACCGTGAACCAGTTTCGACAGCGCTTCCAAGAGATGCGCGGTCGGTATGCGAATAGCACAATCACGGTCAGCCCACTCGGCATTCCCGTACCTCTGGCTCCGTCCGACTCGGAAATGAGTGTCGCGCGGGAGGTCCTCCTGCGGACGAGCGGGAAGCGGGTGCTGGATGCCGCTCAATGCTGCCGCAGCTGCACCCTCGATGCCCTGGATTCACTTCAGGACGTGAGATCCACCCTTACAGATCAGATGGTCGCACTTGCGCGGGCGGGCTACCAGGACGGTGGTCTGTACGCGATTCTCGAGCTCATGCAGGCCGGTATCGTCCAGTTCCTCAAGTTCACGGAGGATCACTCTTTCTACCCCATGGACGTCCTTGGCCCGCTGGATAGAGGCATCAGCGAGGCCGCAATTCACGAGGTCTACATCCCTGCGCTCGACGACCTGCGGCAACACCTGCTCCGATGCTTGGTGGAGGTGAGCAAGATCGCTCGAATGGACGCTCCGAACCTGCGAATGTTGGCGCGTCCCGAATGGGCCGCGACTGACTATCAGGAATGATTCGGCACGGATTCGCGCGCGTCTAACCCGGGCGTCAACCAGACAGCGCCGTGTGAGCTAGACTCAGGCAGGGAGCGGGCGTAGGCGCTGCAGGTTACGCCCAAGATCGTTAGACGCAGACCTGGGGGAGTGCATGCCGATCCTTGCTACCGTCCCGGTGAAACTCCGGTCCGTGGTGTTCCCCGTCTTTGAGTTTGACGGTGAGCACATAGTCAGGTTTCTGGGCACGTGCTTCGCTCTGCATGGCAATCCTACGGTGATCGTGTCCGCCGCCCACGTCTTCAAGGGTTGCCGGAGCGACAAGATCTGCCTGTTGCTGCGTGATGTGGATGACCAGACCTACCCAATGGTCGGTTCCTCGTGGTCAGTCAACAACGAGCACGATCTTGCTTTCATTAACCTTGTACAGGTGCCTGCCCGGATTGGTGCATTGCCCCTCGCGGCCAACATGGTTGGCACAACTGATCCTGTCTTCACTTTCGAGTTCAGTCCCACCGTGCCGCGCAAGACCGAAACCGGCCTCAAGTTCACGCCCAACGCGTACACCCATGTGGGCAACATCGTCACCCATCACTATGCGGTCACTGATGCTGGAGTCGAGTACTCGCGCCGGTTCGAGACCTCGTTTCCAGCGCTGAGGGGTGCCAGCGGTGCGCCAGTCATGGACGTTGCCAACAGTGCCGTGCTCGGCGTGCTGATACGAAACCACACGCTTCCGCTCGCTGATGAGGGGTCGCTGAACTTCGGTGAGGCTGTGTCGCTTGAGGCGTTCGAACAGGCGCTGGCTAAGTGTGGGGTCTTGCCAACGCGAGTCGTCGTGTGACGCACGGTCGCGTCTAACCCGGGCGTCGTTAGCAGCCGCGGCAAGCGCTAAGCTACGAAGAGAGGCGCTCGGCGCGCAGCTGAAGCGCAAACACGTTAGCCACAGCGCCCGTCGTGGTATCATTGGTTGTACCTTAGGAGGTGCATCCAATGAGTGGTCTACCCGCCATCATCCCCATCTCTGACCTTCGCCAGGACACCGCCGGCATCATCAAGCGTGTGACCGCGTCGGACGAACCGGTCGTCATCACACAGCGTGGGCGCGCTTCGGCGGTTCTGGTGAGCGCAGACGCCTACGAACGCACTCAGCATGAGAACGAGATCCTGCGAGTCTTGGCGCGCGGCGACGCGGAGATAGCCGCAGGGCTCGGGCGCGACGCCGACGACGTGATGGCTGAAGGTCGCGCACTGCTGGCGGAAGATTAGCCCCATGCGGGTACGCTTCACGCCACAGGCGGATCAGCAGTATCTGGAGGCCCTACGCTTCATCCGAGCCAAGAGCCCCGCGGGAGCGGCAAGTGTCCAGCGGCGCGCAGAGGCGGTCATCGCACAGCTTCGCGAGCAGCCGCACTCGGGTCACGAGATTCCCGAGTTCCCGGAACTCCCACATCGAGAGCTTCCAGTCCCCCCGTACCGGTTCTTCCACAGAGTGGTCCACAACACCGTTTGGATCGTAGCTGTCTGGCACGCTCGTCAGCTGCCTGATGAGCCGGACGATCCTGCGCGTGGCTAACCCGGGCATCCACACCGACGGCGCGCCGTGTGAAGTACACTCGGTTGTGAGGAGTACAGGGCGCGCCGCGGGTGATGCCCAAGAACGTTAGCGTGAATCCCGCGGAGTCAGGTGCGATGAGGATTCCGGGCGTCACATCCGACTCGGATCGTCCGGCCTACTTCCGCCGCGTTCGCTCTGTGAGCGAGCCCGCGGCACGGAAAGCGCGCACCTTCGAGTCATCGCCCCAGGGCCGCTCGGCCGCGGCGCTTGCCATCGCCACCTGAATGTCCGCTCACCATCCGGCGCGCCTGACCTGCGGGCATGGAAGAGTAGGATCGAGTCTGCGGTGCGCGCAGAAGAGTCCTCGCGCGTGTGCCCCGTGGGCGGGACTCGGGTCGAGTTCTGCAGCGAGCGCTGGCATTACCACCTCGCCTGCGGATCATGGCTCATCACGCTAACCCGTGCTTCCTTAGCTGACGCGCCAACGTGTACGCTACGAAGAGAGGTCGTTGGCGCGCAGCTGAAGCGCAGAGGCGTTAGGCGTATTCCCAGGCATCTGAAGCGGTGCTATAGTCGGCACCAGAAGTGTGGTTCGTTTCAGGAGGCTCCCATGGCAACTCCCGCGGTCAGGTTCTCGCAGGACGTAGTCCCCCTCGGCGACATGAAGGTCAACCCCGGCAAGATCGTACGCCGTGTGGATGAGACTGGCCGTCCGGTCCTCCTCACGAGCCACGGACGGGGCGTCGCCGTCGTCCAGTCGCTTGCGGATTACGAAGCGGCTCAGGAGGAGCGAGAGTTCATGCGCGCCGTGGTGGTGGGATTGGCTGACATCGATGCCGGGCGGGTGAAGTCGCTTGCAGACGTGAAGCGCCGGTTCGGACTCACCTGATGGGCCGGCGCTGTGAGGTTCAGTTCGCTGATTCCGCAGAGGCGGACCTCGACGCCATCATCGCCTGGTACGACGCACAGCTCGCGCCTGATGTGGGTCAACGTCTTGTGGCTGCGATCATCGAGCGTGTCGAGCAGCTCGAGTTCTTCCCGGAGAGCGGTGTCGTGACGCCGGAGTTCGACAACCCGCTCCTGCGCGAATTGCAGATGCCGCCGTTCCGGATCGTCTACCGGGTCGAGAGCGCTGATCTGATCAGTGTCGTGAGGGTCTGGCGTGGCGAAAGGCCCATGGACCCGACGCTAGGCGGAAACGCCTGAAGCGCTTCCAGCCGACTCACGCACGCGATAGGCTGACATCAAGCCGCTCGTTCGCGGCTGATGCGCAAAGACGTTAGCCGCATCCCATTTCAGCATCAGTGTTGCCGGTGCGCAGCGCGGTTGCGCAGCGCGGTTGTCATACGATGCGGTCATCGATATACTGAGCGTATGTCGATAGGAGGCGTATCGTGGAAGCGGCAACCATCTCACCCAAGTACCAGGTCGTGATCCCCAAGGCGATTCGCACGCAGCTGCGGTTGGTTCCCGGACAGAAGGTCCAAGTCATCGCCTACGGCGACCGGATCGAGTTCATCCCACTGAAGCCCGCGCGCGAACTCCGCGGCATGCTGCGCGGCCTCGACACCACCTTCGAGCGTGACCGGGAGGACCGGGTGTGAACGTCGTCGACTCCTCAGCCTGGCTCGAGTACTTCGGAGACGGCCCTAACGCATCTGTGTTCGCCGTGGCGATCGAGGCTCCTGAGGGACTCGTTGTTCCCACTCTGACTGTGTTCGAGGTGTTCAAGCGCACGTGTCAGATAGCAGATGAGGCTTCGGCGCTCGATGCCATCGCCGTGATGCTGCAGGGCGAGGTCGTAGACCTGAACTCGGCCCTGTCCCTGGATGCCGCGCGGGTCTCGCTTGATACGGGGCTCGCCATGGCGGATTCGATCATCCTCGCGACCGCGCGCTCCCGCGAGGCCGTGCTGTGGACGCAGGATGCTCACTTCGAGGGTCTCGCGGGAGTCGAGTTCCGTCCCAAGCGGTAGCGGAGTCAAACAAGCAACAGCCTGACGCGCAGTCCACCTGCTTGAATCGCATCGAACGGCGGCGGAGCTGCTCTCCGCGACGGAGCAGGACGTAGCCGCGACGCTGGACGCGACCTCGGCGAATGCCGCAGTCGATGGCGCTGGTGAACATCATTGCCAGCCCCTCAACTGCCGATGTCTCGAACCCTCACGTGCCACCGACCGAGCCGGTCAGGTCCTCGGCACCAACCAGCTCAGCCGAAGCAACGAGTGCCGCCGAGGCAACCAGCGCGGCCGTCCCCAAGCAGGTCACCTACCCCCTCGATCCGACGACGGGCGAGATACTCGGGACGCTGACGATTCCTGCGCTCAGGCAGTCGTTTCCTGTCATCGAGGGCACAGGGACCGAGGAGCTCAAGAGGGGTGTCGGGCACCTCGTTCAAACCGCGATGCCTGGCGAGCTGGACAACTGCGTGATCTCGGGACACCGCGACACGGTATTCTCCAGACTCGGCGAGCTCGAGAGGGGTGACGTGTTCGTCATCGAGACGGCGACCGGCACGTACACCTATGAAATCAGCCGCATCCGAATCGTCCACAAGGACGATAGGACCGTCGTCGTGCCCACCGACCATGCAGTCCTGACGGTCAGCACGTGCTACCCGTTCCAGTACCTCGGGAGCGCGCCGGACCGGTACGTGCTCGTTGCGAATCTGTTGACGAGGTAGCGGCACGAGTTGTCGACACTACCAGGGTAGTCGGCCCGATGCGTAGATGCGCAGCAGAGCGGCCGTAACGCCTTGATCGTATTCCTCCGGACGCTCCGCGATCGCCGCGATCGCCGCCTCCATGCCAAGCGCCGGTCGATAGGGGCGGTGTGAGGAAATCGCCTCAACCACATCGGAGACCGCCAGGATCCGGGCGATGAGGCAGATTTCGTCACCGTGCAGCCCCTGGGGGTAGCCTGTCCCGTTCATGCGCTCATGGTGCTGCAGTATTGCCTCCGCCACGGGCCACGGGAAGTCGATATCCTTGAGGATCTCGTAGCCATCCGCGGGGTGGCACTGAACGAGCGCGAACTGCTCCCTTGACAGGCCGCCGGGCTTGCTGAGTATCTCGGCGGGCACGCTCATCTTACCGATGTCGTGTAGCAGGGCGGCCATCTCGACTCCCTCCACCTCACTTTCGGGCAGGCCCATCTCGACCGCAATCAGAGTGGCAAGTTCGGCGACTCGAATCTCATGGCCCTGAGTGTAGGGATCCCGCACCTCAACTATCCGGCCCATGATCACTGCGGTCTCCTTGATGATCTCCGCAAGACGGGTGTTCGCCTTCGCCAACTCGGCTTCAACATGCTTCGCATCGGTGATGTCCGCGGAGATGCAGCACACGGAAGTGATCTCGCCGTCGTCATCGAAGAGGGGGAACCTCGTGGACAGGTAGATGTGTTGGCCGTCCAGATCGTCGTACGGCTCCTCGAAGGTAGCGGGCGCCCGCCTGGTGATGACCATGCGATCGTTCGCGGCGAGCTGCGCCGCGCGGTCCGCCGGCATGACATCCGCTCGCATCCGACCAACCAGTGTCCCGCCCGACGGCGCCAGCAGGGCCTCCGTCCTTCGGTTCACCAGGGTGTAGCGCCCATCCAGCGCCATGACGCATACCAGCAGTGGAGCGTTGTCGAGAATCGATCGCAGCGCTGCCTTGCTCTCCCGCAGCAGCGCCTCGTAGGATTCGCGTTCGGTGGTGTCATGGACGATGACCAACACCGCGGGGGTGTCGTCAACCACGACGGGCACCGACACCAGCTCGGCGGGGAAGACGCTGCCGTCGGCACGATGATGGATCTGCTTGAACATGCCTCCGCGCTCAGCGGCCATCTGGAGGCAGGTATCCACATCATCGGTCTGCGACTCTGGTGCCCAGAGATCTCTCAGGCGAAGCGCCTTGATCTGCTTGATCGAGTACCCGTAGGTCCTGAGTGCTGCGGGATTGGCATCAAGGATGGAGCCGTCAGCGGCCCTCAGCAACAAGACGTCATTGAGTCGGTTCAGTATTTCAGGCGTCATTGTGATGTGACGAAGATTCACGGCTTCACCCCCGCGAGCAGCGCGTCCAGGCGATCAGTCTTGCCGCGGGGCTTGCGTACTCGGTCATCCATCGTCTCGGCCGTTCGTGGAAGGAAGCCTCAGAGAGGACTGTTCCCGCCCACTGCCGTCAGCGAAACACCCGGCGTAAGCGCGCTTGGACAGGCGCGAAGACGTCAGCCCGACTCCCGCGCTCCTTTGTTCCCGCTGCCGGCGACGCGATCGATGACCTTGGTCAGCCGTTCCCGCTCCCGGTCGACGTATCCGCACGCGGCGTACGTAGACGCCGTCGAGGCCGGTGAGGGGAACAGCGGGTCCGTTGGACTCGCGTTGCAGGTACCGGATGTCGTGCGTGCGGTCGATCGGCTGCTGCGGCATGGCGCCGTGCTCGTCCACGGTCCGGTTGTCACACGCTGGGGCGACCGCAGCGCGAGGATACAGGCGCTCGACGGACTACAGGTGACGCTCTTCAAGCAGGGAGACTGAGGCGCAGCGGTGCCTGCGGAGACTCACGGCTCGGCCCGGCGTCAGTCGGCGTAGTCGTCCTGCACCCCACCCGCGGGGACGAACAGGGGTCTGACCTCGATGCCGCCGTCTCGCGCGGCCGGATGAAGCTTCGCGATCTCGACCGCTACGTCGATACTCGGTGCGGCCACCACGTAGAACGCGGCGATTACCAGGTCGGACTCGAGGAACGTCCCCTCCCGCACCGCGTCCTTCCGGACGTTCATGGCTGCAGTACTCGGTGCAAGCGCGAACCCCCGCTCCTTGGCGAAGTAGGTGCCACCGAGGACCTTGCCACCAAGCGCCTTTGCCTGCTCCGGATAGCTGCCGAGCGTCTCTAGATGCTCCGCGGAAAGCTCCATGGGGTCGGCAGGCGCCGGCGAGTAGACGACCATCGCGTACTGAGGCATCGGGTACTCCTTACGTCGGGCCTTCTTCGTACTGTGTCCATTGTCGCAGGGCGCTAACACGCGGTTCGGGTCGTCAGGCGCATCGTGTGAGGACGCGACGCGGTAGAATGTCAGCGTGCGGACGGCCGTCCGGTGGTGTGGGCCACCGTTGGCAGTGAGGGGCGAGGGGCTTGGAGATCCGACCCGCCGAGGAGCGCGACGCAGCGGGGCTGTCGGCGCTGATCCGTAACATGGGCTTCTTCGATCGGCTCGAGGGCGAGGATCCTGACGTCACCGCTGCCCGGGTCCTCAAGCATCTCCGCATCTGCCTGGCGGACTCGACCCACACCGTTCTCGTTGCCACCGACGCCGCCGAAACGCTGATCGGCTACGTTTCGGTCCACTGGCTGCCGTACCTGTTCCTCAACGGGCTCGAGGGATACGTGTCGGAGCTGTTCGTCGCTGAGGCAGAACGCGGCCGCGGAGTCGGCGGCGAGCTCATGAGCGCCGCTATCGCCGAGGCGCGCCGACGCGACTGCGCGCGCCTCATGCTGATTGCGGTGACCACCCGTGACTCGTATCGGCGGGAGTTCTATCCCAAGCACGGCTGGATAGAACGCGAAGACATGGCCAACTTCATCTACGAGCTGTAGGGGTCTCATGGGGGCGATTCGCTCTCGCGCCGCGGTGTAGGCGTCGCCGTGAACGCCGGGTCGGGACAGGGGAAGCCGTGTCGATGAACGAGCACAGATCGGCAGTGCGGGTCCTCACCCTGCTCAATCCCCGCTTGGCGTACCACCGGGCGGCCATCGTCAACGCCGAGCGGATTCCGGAGTCGGGCGGATGCGTGATCGTGAGCAATCACGGGCGCCTGGACTTCGACTCGTTCATCCTGTTGCGCCTAATCCTGCGCACGCGTGGACGGCTCGCGCGGTTGATGGCCGATCACCTGTGGTTCCGGGTCTCGCTCGTCGATCGGGTCTTCACGGCGGCGGGAGCGGTGGATGGCACCCGCGAGAACGCTCTGAAGCTGCTCGGGCGGGGGGAGGCCGTGCTCACATACCCGGGTGGCGTTCGCGAGATCTTCGGCAGCCGCTTCCGCCAGGAACACATCGATTGGGAGGGGCGCCGGGGTTTCGCGCACGTCGCTATCGAGGCCGGCGTTCCAGTTGTGCCCGTGGCAGGCATCGGGGTGAACAGCGGTCATATCTTCGTCTCAAGTGGCCGGTTGCTCGGGGCGATGCTCTTCAGGGGCCTGCTTAGACTCGGCCCCGAGTACGCGGAGTACCGCGACCCACTCACGATCGGCATCCTGCCGCTGCCGCTTCCGTTCGGTCTGGCGGTGAGTCTTCCACTGCCCTGCAGGGTGACCTACGTCGTTGGAGAGCCGCTTCTGCCACCAACTGCCCCGGTTGGCGCGGAGATTCCCCCACCGGTGATCGAAGAATTCGCGGAGCGCGTGGCCGACGCGATGAGCGGCCTTATCCGCGAGCACGGACGGCCGCTGCCGGGGTCGGCGTCGGAATGACCTGTACCTCGCTATACTGGTAGTGGTGGGCACGGTGCGTGCGTCACCGCGTGTTCGGCAGCATTGGAGGATCTCGCATGAAGTCGACACTGGTGCTTGCGGCGCTCGTTCTCATGGCCCTCGTTGCCGGCTGCTCTCCCTGAGCCTAGGCCCGAGGCCCCGCGGTCGCGGGGCGAGGACGTCAGGTACTCGGGAGAGATGAGCTGCACGTGAGGACGATCGGCCTGATCGGTGGGATGAGCTGGGAGTCGACGCTGCCGTACTACCGGCGCATCAACGAGCTCGTCCAGCAGCGCCTTGGCGGTCTGCACTCAGCCCACCTGGTGCTGCTCAGCGTGGACTTCCACGACGTCGAGGCACTGCAGGCCGCAGGCGACTGGGACGGGGCCGGCCGCATGCTTGCCGAGGCGGCCCGCTCGGTGGAGACCGCCGGCGCTCACTGCGTGGTGCTCGCCAGCAACACGATGCACAAGGTCGCGCACACCGTCGAGGACGCCGTCGACATTCCTCTGCTGCACATTGCGGACGTGACGGCGGTGGCCATCGGGCATGCGGGCATTTCGACCGTCGGCCTGCTCGGCACGCGCTTCACGATGGAGGAGGACTTCTACCGGGACCGGCTCAAGGCCGGCTTCGGCATCTCCGCCGTCATCCCCGAGGCGGCAGACCGGGAGTTCGTCAACCGCGTCATCTACACCGAACTTTGCTGCGGGGTCATCTCGGAGGCCTCCCGCGCGAGGTTCTACGACATCATCGGGCGGCTTGTCGAGCAGGGTGCCGAGGGCGTCATCCTGGGCTGCACCGAGATTCCGCTGCTGGTGCGCCCCGCCGACGTCGCCGTGCCGGTGTTCGACACGGGTGAGTTGCACGCGCGGGCCGCGGTGGACTTCGCGCTCGCCGAGGTCTGAGCCGGAGGAGGCGCACTATGGCGAGCCGTTCGACCGCAGCTTCGATCGACGAGTACATCGGGGAGTTCCCCGCCGAGACGCAGACGGTCCTGCGCGAGGTCCGGGAGCTCATCCGCCAGTCCGCCCCCGGGGCGATCGAGACGATCAGCTATGCGATCCCCACGTTCGATCTCAACGGTCGGCACCTCGTACACTTCGCGGGCTACGCGAAGCACGTGGGGCTCTACCCGGCCCCGAGCGGGCCGGCCGCGTTCGAGGACGAGCTCGCGCCGTACGCGAGGGGGAAGGGCTCGGTGAGGTTCCCGCTCGATGAACCTCTGCCGGCGGACCTCATCCGCAGGATCGTCGAGTTCAGGGTGGCGGAGGTCGGCGGGTAGCGGGATCGCCGGGGACACGGGCGCCGATCTCCGCGCGGCCCTGCATTCGCCCTCGAGCGCGATCCGTGCTATAGTTGCCCACAGGCGAGCCACAGGGGCTCGTGGGATTGCGACGTGACACACCGCATTCTAGCGGAGGTCACGTCGTTTTGTTTTGCTCCGTTGGGGCAAGAGAGTAGGTTTTCATGTCTGAAGGTAAGGTCAAGTGGTTCAACGCTGACAAGGGTTACGGCTTCATCGAGCGCGAGGGTGGCGACGATCTGTTCGTTCACTTCTCCGAGATCCAGGGCGAGGGCTTCAAGAGCCTCGACGAGGGTCAGGCTGTCTCCTTCACCGAGGCCACCGGCCAGAACGGCAAGCAGCAGGCCACGCAGGTGCGTGCCATCTAGCACCCGCTGCACGTTCGCGTGACACGATCAGGGCGGTCCTTCGGGGCCGCCCTGTTCCGTTCGTAGAGGGGCCGCTCGCTTTGCCTCAGTAGCCCCAGTCGGTCACCTGCCACGTTCCGCTCGCATCACGCTCGAGGAACCAGTGCCAGGCGAGCGTTTGTCCGTCGGCGGGCGCACCGTCGGTATCGGCCGGATAGTAGAAGGTGACGTCGGCCTGGAAGCAGCGCACGTCCTCCGCCGCCACGCCGGTCACGGTGCCGAACCCGTTGGTCAGGTAGTCGTCGACCCAGTCGGGGTCCTTGCGTATCGGGCCGAACTCCACGCGATCGATCCGCTCGAACTCCCAGGTCATTCCGCGACGGCTCTCGGCGAGGAACGACTCGGCAGCCGCTTCGTCTTCGGCACTCCACGCCTCGAAGAATCTGCCGAGCGTGGCCTCGGCTTCGGCTGTGGCATCCTCGGTTGACGCGCCTGGCTCACGGGCAGGCTCGATGTCCACCGGTGTGGCACAACCGGTTCCCGCAACGAGCAGTGCCGCGAGAGCCATGCCGACCATGCGTGTCAGGTGAGTGCTCACCGGACCTTCCTACCCACGCCGGGGCGCCGCGTCACGACAAGCGCCCGTGGCGTGCCCGTGCGACAATGGACGGCGACCCCGACCTGGAGTTTGCCGATGAACCACATACCCCGCTGTATGAGCACGCAGCACCCCGATAACGCCTCGGTCCCGTTTTTCGCGTCCTCGGCCGTGCTCGCCGGTGAGGACGAGATCCGCGAGGCGTACTACGCGTTCTCGCACCTCGGCTGTGACGAGCAGATGTGGGACGTCGAGGGCAAGGAGATCGACACCTACGTCGTCAAGAAGCTGCTCTCGTACTACCCGGAGTACTTCCGCGAGAACGTGCTCGGCGAGGATCTGCGCATCACGCTTCGCGTGCCCAACCCCACCGTGGAGACCGCCGAGGCCAAGATCCTCCTCGAGACGCTCGAGTCGATCCCGCGCTCGTATGACGCCGCGCGCCTGTTCTACGACCGCGACGTGCCACCGATCTTCGAGGTCATCCTGCCGATGACCACCTCGGCGCGGTGTATCGACCGCATCTACCACTATTACGCCGACCACATCATCGGACGGCAGCATGCACGCTTCGGCGAGGACGACATCACGATCGCCGAATGGATCGGCACGTTCGCGCCAGAACGCATCCAGGTCATCCCGCTCTTCGAGGACGTGCCGACGATGCTCAAGGCCGCCGACATCGTGGAGGAGTACCTCGCCGATAAGGACACAGCCGACCAGCGGGTCTTCCTGGCGCGCTCGGACACCGCGATGAACTACGGCGTCGTTGCGGCGGCGCTCGCGAACAAGATCGCGCTCGCCGACCTCGACGCGCTTGCCGCCCGGACCGGCGTGCGCATCCACCCCATCCTCGGCATGGGGTCGGCGCCGTTCCGGGGCGGGCTCGCGCCGGACACGGCCGAGCGGGTGGGGCGCGAGTACCCGAGCGTGGTGACGTTCAGCATCCAGTCGGCGTTCAAGTTCGACAACCCTGTGGAGAAGGTCCGTTCCGCGTGCGATCACCTGCGCGCGCGGGAGATAGGCGCCGCGGCACCGGTGGATATGGAGCGCGCGGTGGCACTCATCGAGGGCTACAGCGCGGCGTACCGACGGCGCGTGGTGGAGCTCGCGCCGCAGATCAACCGGATGGCCAAACACGTACCCTCGCGCCGTGCCCGCAAGCTGCACGTGGGCCTCTTCGGCTACGCGCGCGACCTCGGCGGCGTCACGCTGCCGCGCGCCATCTCCTTCACGTGCGCGCTCTATTCGCTCGGCCTTCCACCGGAACTCATCGGGTTTGATGCGCTCTCGGAGAGCGACCTCACGTTCGTGCACGCCGCCTACCCGTCGTTCGCCCTCAAGGTCACCGAGGCGCTCCGGTACGCCGATCCCGACGGGCCGCTCATGACACCCGCGCTGCGCCAGGCGCTCGACCGCGCCGGATATGTGGCCGAGCCCGACGAGGAGCACCTCGCCATCGTCAGGCGGATCCGCGAGTGCGTGGACCGCGGTGAGACCGCCACCTTGGGCGAACTCGTGCATCGGGCGGCGCTCGTGAGGCGGTTCCTGGGGTAAGGGATGCGCGGTCGGGGCGGGCATGCCGTCGCGGGGGTGCCGGCGTGGGCACCGCGCTTGACGTTCTAATTTTACCTGGGTAGAATTCAGCGCACCGTGCGTGCGTGTAGTTGCGCGCACGAAACCAGTGCCGATGCTATCCGGGGGAGACCGTGGATCCACGCAGATCGACATCGTGTACCGCGTTTGCGGGTGCCGAGCGCATAGCCGCCGGCCCGCCCCATCGTGTCGCCGAGGCGTGCAAGCTACTCGCCGAGTCGGGGGATCAGCGTCCGCTCCTCGTCTTCGACGACGAAACCGCCGAACAGCTCGAGCTCGACCTTCGCGGTAGCGTTGCGGATGTGCGCGCGAGGTTGTCGGCCGCGGCCCGAGCCCTCGCCGATGCGTCTGACGGTCACGATGTCGAGGCCCGTGACTCCGGATCTGGCGCGTCATCGCAACGCGGCCCCGGTCGCCCGAGACTCGGGGTGGTCGGACGCGAAGTGACGCTGTTGCCCCGGCACTGGGAGTGGCTCGGCTCGCAGCCGGGAGGGGCTTCGGTGACGCTCCGGAAGCTCGTGGAGCAGGCGCGCAAGGCGGCAGCTGCACCGGATCGCCTGCGCCGCACGCGAGAGGCCGCCTACCGCCTCATGTCGTCGATCGCCGGCAACGAGCCGGGATACGAGGAAGCGGTGCGCGCCTTGTTCGCGGGCGACCCGGTGCGGTTCCGGGAGTCGATCGCGTTGTGGCCCGCCGATGTCCGTGACTACGTGCTGGACCGGGCGGCCGGGGCCTTCGAGGGTCCGGTCGGCGCGTCTGGAGGGGCGGAAGCGGAAGCCGGTGCCGCACGGAGGCCGCTCGCGCTGCGCGTGCTCCCCGATGCGTTGGCGATCGTCAGACTTCCCGCGGATTCGGCGCATCCCGCGTGGGCTACCGGGGCCGCGCTGCTCTCGATCACGCGGACGCGAGACGAACTCTCGATCGTCTGTGACGAGGCGTGCGTTCCCGCAGACGTCGTGGTCGAGCGGGGGTGGCGGGCTCTCGCCGTAGGAGGGCCGCTCGACTTCGGGCTCACCGGCGTGCTCGCGAGCATCGCGGCGCCTCTGGCCTCGGCCGGGGTGAGCATCTTCGCGGTATCCACCTACGACACTGACTACGTGCTCGTGAAGTCCGAGGCGCTCGTGGGCGCCCGCGAGGTCCTGACCCGAGCCGGACATTCGGTCGCGTGAACCGGTGCCACCCGCGCTCTCCGACGGGTACACTCTGCCAGGTACATCACGCAGGCATCTGACGAAGGAGTACACATGCGCGCCGTGGTCGTCTACGAATCGCTCTGGGGTAACACCGCCGCGGTCGCACGCGCGATCGCCGAGGGAATCGGGGAGGGCGCCCGGGCGCTGCCCACCGATGGTGCCACTCATGAGCTGGTGGAGGCGGCCGACCTCGTCGTGGCCGGCTCGCCGCTTCTCGGCTTCGCACTGCCCACCGACACCATGCGCCGCACGATCGGCACCGACCCGAAGCACCGCGACCATCCCGCCGACCTCGACCACCCGTCGATGCGCTCCTGGCTGGAGGGGCTTCCCGCGAGTTCGGCGGGGTACGCGACGTTCGAGACCCGCATCTGGTGGTCGCCGGGCAGCGCAGCCAAGCGCATCGGGAAGTCGCTTGCCCGCGCAGGCTATCGGCAGGTCGCCCCACCCGAGAAGTTCCTGGTGACCGACACGTACGGACCGCTCAAGGAAGGCGAGCTGGAGCGCGCACGGGCGTGGGGCGAGCAGTTGGCCCGGGCGGTGTCGTCAGCGGGGTAGGCGAGAAGGGCCCGGCATGCACGTCACGCTCATCAAGCCCACGCTCGGCCGCACGGAGCGGGACGACCGTTTCATCGACGAGGCCCGCATGGAGCCGCTGCAGCTCGGACTGCTCGCAGGCCTGACGCCGAGCGGAGTCGACCTCACGCTCACCGACGACCGCGTCGACGAGATCGACTACGACGCCCCTACGGACCTCGTGGCGATCACCGTTGAGACCTTCACAGCGCGGCGCGCCTACGAGATCGCCCGCGAGTTCCGTGAGCGTCGCGTGCCGGTGGTGATGGGCGGCATGCACGCCACGCTGCTGCCCGATGAGGTCAGTGAGCACGCCGACGCAGTGTGCACCGGCGATGCCGAGACCGTCTGGGCCCGCATCGTGGCCGATGCGGCCGACGGGCGCCTCGCGCCGCGCTACGACGGCGCCCTGGGGGTACCGCAGCCTGGCGTGACGCCGAGACGAGAGCTCTTCTCGGGCAAGGGATACCTCCCGGTGAGCCTGCTGCAGTTCGGCCGGGGATGCCGCCACCACTGCGAGTTCTGCGCGGTGGGCGAGTACTTCGGCCACCGGCACTACGCGCGGCCGGTCGCCGAGGTGGTCGCCGAGATCGAGCAAGCGGGCCGACGCGACCTCTTCTTCGTCGACGACAACCTCGTGGCCGACCCCGAGGCGGCCAAGGAACTCATGCGGGCGCTCATCCCGCTCAAGGTCAGGTGGGTCTCGCAATCCGGCATCGACCACGTGCACGACCCGGAGCTTCTCGAGCTCTTCGTCGCAAGCGGCTGCCTCGGCAACGTTATCGGCTTCGAGTCGCTCGAGCCGGTCGATCTGAGCGCCGCGCACAAGGGTCCAAACCTTGCCGCATCGGCGCGTTACGCCACCGAGATCGCGACCTTGCGCGCGCATCACCTGCAGACGTGGGCGGCGCTCACCCTCGGCTACGATCACGACACGGTGGGGTCGATCGAGGAGACCTGCGAGTGGGCGATCGCCAACCGCTTCACGTTCGCGGCGTTCAACGTGCTCATGCCGTACCCGCGCACGCCGCTCTACGCCCGCCTGGCCGAAGGGGGCCGCCTGCTCTACGACGGGCGGTGGTGGCTGCATCCCGAGTACCGCTTCAACCATGCGGCGTTCCGTCCCGCGCGCATGACCGCCGACGAGCTCACCGAGGTCGCGTGGGCGTGTCGGCAGCGCTGGAACAGCACCGGCTCGATCCTGCGCCGTGCCTTCGATCCGGCCACCAACATGGCTTCGCTCGAGCGGCTCGCGATCTACCTCGCGTACAACCCCGTCTACCGTCGCGAGTCGTTCAAGAAGCAGGGCATGAGATTGGGGACGCGGTGAGCGGGGAGAACGTCACGGGGGCAGCGGCGCCATGACCGGGACCTTCGACATCCGTGTGGCCACCCCGGCCGACGAGCCCGATATCCGCGCGCTCGTCGGGTCGGTCGCGATGCCCGGCGATGTTGCGGTGCGCTTCGCCCGCGAGCCGGATTACTTCCGGGGCACCACGATCATGGGTGACCCGTGTGACGTGCTCATCGCGCGCCACCTGCCGGACGGTTCGCTCGCAGGCATCGCGTGTCGCGCCGAGCGGCGGTCGTTCGTTTCCGGCGAGGAGTCGGCGCTCGGCTACATCGGGCAGATAAGGATCGCCGAGGAGTTCTGCGGCCGGTGGCTCGTGCCGAGAGGAGCGCGCGTCATGCGCCAGCTCAGCACGCCCGGGCTGCTGTACTTCGGCGTGATCGCCCGGGAGAACCCGCGTGCCGCAGGGGCCCTCGTGGGCGCGAGGCCGCCGGGGGGAATCCGGGCTGCTCGCGTATCGGGGCTGACGACCTGTGCCGTCATCCTGCGCAGACGGCCCGTCGCTCGGATTCCCGGCGTTGAGGTGCAGCCGGCCTCGGTGACGACGCTCCCCGAGGTCGTCGCCTTCCTGCGCGCCGAGGGTTCGCGCCGGCAGTTCTTCCCGGCCTACACGCTCGACGACTTCACGGGTGGCCGGGCCTTGCGCGGGTTGGCCGTCGACGATGTCCTCGTGGCGCGCCGCGAGGGGAATGTCGTCGGCACCATGGCGGTCTGGGACCAGAGCGCGTACAAGCAGGACATCGTCGAGGCGTACGGGCCCACCCTCAGGCGCCTGCGTCCGCTCTACGATCTCGCCGCCCGCGCATTCGGAGCGTGCCCGCTCACGCCGCCGGGCGCGGCGATACCGCTCGCGTTCGCCGCATGCACGTGCGTTCAAGGTGACGATCCGGACGTTGCGCGCGCGCTCGTCTCGGCCGCCGCCATGGCCGCGCATGAGCGCGGTAAGGCGTACCTGATGGTCGGTCTGGCCGATGCCGACCCGCTCCTCGGCGTTGTTCGCCGGTTCCCCCACATCACCTACCGAAGCGACCTCTACGCGCTGTCGTTCGACGAGGATCCGTCCGCGCGCCTCGACGACCGTGTACCCTATGTCGAGATCGCCACACTGTGACCGGCCCGAGCCGGCACGGGCCGGTCATGTGCCCATCGGCCCCGGATCGTCCGCGCGCGGAAGGAGCCTCATGACCGAGCACCGTCTGACGCAGTGGGAGGCCACGTCGCTCATGGTGGGCGCCGGTGTCGGCGCGGGCATCATGGCGGTGCCGTACCTTGCCGAGCGTGTCGGCCTGGTCGGCCTCGCGCTCATCCTGCCCGTGGCGTGGGCGGCGAGTGCGCTCGTGCACCTCATGCTCGCCGAGGTGCTCTTCCGCACCGGCCGCCATCTGCAGGTCGTCGAACTGATGAGCCTCTATGTCATGCGCGGGCGTGTGGGACGCTGGTTGCTCTGGGCGGTCTTCGCGCTCCTGAGTGTCGCGTTTCTCGCCAACCTGGCCGCGTACGTCTCCGGCGCTGGCGAGATCGTCGCCGGTCTCACGGGGCTTTCCGGGCGCGTGGCCGAGGTGCTCGTCTATGCAGTGTCGGCGGGGGTCGTCTTCTTCGGTTTGAAGGCGGTGGGTGTCGCCGAGCGGTTCGGCGCGCTCGTTCTGGCCGGCCTCGCGATTGCGATCGGCGTTGGAGCCCTGGGCGTACCGTTCCGCCTTGCGCCTGCGGGAGGGGGAGGCACGACCGGCTGGCTCGCGCTCTACGGCATGGTGATGTACGCGTACTGGACCTTCTACAGTGTCCCGCAGGTCGTGAAGGGCCTTGCCTCCGACGCGCGCGGCGCCGTCCGCGCGATCATGGTCGGCCTTGCCATCAACGGCGTCCTGACCGCGCTCGTGGCGCTCGTGGCGCTGGGCGTGTCTGCCGAGGTCACCGAGGTCGCCATCATCGGCATCTCCGCAGCGATCGGTCCGTGGGCGGCCACGGTCGGCTCGGTGCTCATCGTCGCCGCACTCGTGACGAGCTACTGGTCGGTCTCGCTCGCGCTCGCCGACATCGTCCACGAGCGCACCGGCGCCTCTCCGCGCGTGGCCTGGCTCGCCGCCACGCTTCCGTCGCTTCTCGTGCTGTGGCTGGGGGTGTGGCAGTTCCTCGAGTGGCTCAGGCTTGCCGCCGGCGCCACCGCGCTCGTGCTCGCGCTCATCACGCTGCCGATGTACCGCCAGGCCCAGCGCACGGGGGCGGTCCGCGACCCTGCGTGGACGCTCGGCGTGTGGGGGAGTCCGCTCGCGCTCGGCCTCGCGCTCGTCGCGCTTCTGCTGATGGCGGTGGGCTCGCTCGTGTCAGTGGGGTAGCGCGGCACCCTGCGCCGTGACCGCCGCCTCTCGCCTCTGCAGGAACCGCTCGGTGAGAACGAGCGACGCCGCCATGATGACTTCGCCGGAGTTGCTCACGGCGAAGCCGACGAGTTCGGTTGGGATCGCGGCCGCGAAGAGCATGAAGACGCTGCCGGCGAGCATCCACGGCCAACGGACGCGCTTGAGCACGATCGCGCCGCAGATGATCGCCACCACGACCATCGTGAACGACGGGATGGGCGGTCCGGGGATGCCCAGCCCGCCGCCGTTGGTGTAGTAGAACAGGTCGCCCTGGACCACCGGCGCGTACTCGAGCAGCACCACCGAGTGGAGCATGCCGATCGCCATCATCACCGCGTAGAGCACCCAGGAGCCTGTCGAAGCGGCCTTCTCCCGACTCGCGAACGCCCCTGCGCGCAGCGCGAACGCCACCGCGGTGACGATCCACACGGGCGTGAGGAGCGCGTGGCCGAAGAAGCGCGGCCAGCTCAGTACCTCCAGCAGTGTGCCGTCACCGATGAACGAGCCGAGCGCAACCATCGCGTTGTCGTAGACGACCGCGGCGATCGGCAGGATGAGCGTGAACGCGCCCACCGAGGGGCGCTTGCGGTAGAGCGAGATCGCCCACACGGCCAGTGCGGCCTGGGCGAGGGCGTAGAACGCGTAGGCGACGGTCAGCATGTCCGGGTACCTCCACAGGGCACGGGGGCAGTGGCCGTTCGACTCACAGGGTACCGTGTCCCGCCGACGTGCGTCACTCGTTGCAGCTCTTCCAGTCGGTGAGCGCATCGACCGCCTCGGCAATCGACAGAGCAGGCGCCGGTGCGCCGGGGTCCCGCTCGCGCAGCCGTGCGAAGAGCTCGGCTAAGACCGGTGGCTTGATGTTGCCCTCCGCGAGCACGTCGGCGCTCGCGAAGAGCTCCTCGGGTGTGCTATAGAGCGCGATCTTGCCGCCCGGGCCGAGTACGTAGGCGAAGTCGGCGAACTCGGGCACGGTGTCGATGTCGTGTGTGGTGAGCACGATCGTCATGCCGCGCTCGCGGGCGAGAGTGTCGAGCAGGCCGAGCAGACCGGCGCGCGACGTGGGGTCGAGGCCCTCGAAAGGCTCGTCGAGCACGAGCAGCTCCGGATCCATCACGAGCGCGCCGGCGAGCGCCACCTTGCGCTTCTCGCCGCCGGAGAGGTTGTGCGGCACGCGGTCGGCGAGATGCTCGATGTTGAGCAGGCCGAGTGCGTGATGCGCGCGCTCGAGCGCCTCGCTCTCCGGAAGGCCGTACTGGCGGGGCGAGAACGCGACGTCGTCCAGCACGGTGGGCGCGAGCAGCTGCTCGTCCACGTTCTGCAGCACCACGCCGATCCGCCGACGGATCGCGCGCCACTCGGCAGCCGGCTCCACGCCGAAGACGCGCACCTCACCCTCCTGCGGCGTGAGCAGCCCGAGGATGTGGAAGAGCATCGTGGTCTTGCCGGCTCCGTTGGGGCCGAGCACGGCCACGCGCGCGCCCCGGTGAGCGAGGAAGTCGAGGCCGCAGAGGTGCACGCTCGTCCCGTCCTCGTAGGTGTGGCGAACGCAGCTGATGCGGACGATCTCCTCGGCACCGGCGAGCGGCCCGTGGTCGTGTGTGTGATGGAGCGGGTCCCCGTGGTCGTGAGGACCGTGGTCGGACCCGGCCGCGTGGTCGTGATAATCGTGCCCGTGAGGGTCGTCGGCCGGTGTGTGGGCGGGGGCGTCGTGCGTGTGCGGGTTCATCGGGACCTCCGTCCGAGGAGCACGCCGAGTATGAGCGCGGCGAGTGCGGCTGTCGCGGCGATCCACGCATAGCCGGCAAGTGGGGGGGAGAAGCGGAAGACGAGCGTGAGCGCGAGTGCGGCCGCGCCGAACACGATCGCGGCCACGTCGGCGGCCGGTGCCGTGCTCACCTTGGGCGTGACCTTGAGTCCGCCCTCGTACCCTCTGAGGCGCAGGATGTCGTACTCGCGCTGCGACAGGTCGAACGAGTAGAGTAGCAGCCCGCCGAGGGCTCGTGTGGTGGCGCGCGCACCACGGATCGGCTGTCGCGCCGAGATCCCCGCGCGCAGCCGCACGGCGCGGAGCAGGTCGGCCGACTTCTCGGCGAGGATGAACAGCGAGCGGTACGTCATGAGCAGCGCATCGCCCACGAGCGTGGGCGTGATGCGCTGGAGTGGTGCGAAGACCTGCGGGTACGGCGTGGTGAACATCAGGACCACCACGGCGAGTGCGGCGGTCACGGCCTTGAGCACGATGAGCGCGCCGGTGACGGGACCCGGCGCAGCGGCGAACGCGAAGACCACCGCGAAGACCGCAGGGTAGAGTGCGAGCGGCAGCATCTCCTTGAGCGGCAGTCGCAGCGACGCCGCCACCGCCACGAGCGCGAGTGCGACGGCCGCGATCACGAGCGGGTCGGTGGCCATGACGACCGCGGCCATAACGAGCCCTGCGGCGACGAGTTTCGTACCGGGCGCGGCGCGGTGCAGCGGCGAGACGCCGGTGACGGCCGAGCGGTCAACGGCGGTCACGTCCACTAGTGACCACCCTGCTCGTCACCGTAGCGCGGGCGGTGATCGGCGGCGAGCGCACCTTCGAAGACGAGGCTCGGGCGCACGCGCGCAACGTAACCGATGATCGCGGCCGTCACGAGCGCCTCGAGCGCCCAGCCGATGGGCCCGAGCGTGAAGACCACGGCGGCGAACCGCCCGACGTTCAGTCCGGGCTCGGACGTCTCCTCGGCGGTCTCTCCCTCATGATCGACGTCCGCTTCGGCCTCGTGTTCGTGCTCGCCACCGAGCAGGCCGAGTGAGAACACGCCATCGGAGAACGGGTCGCGGAACTCGAGCGTCTCGGGGTCGAGCGCGCCGGTCTCGCGAACGGCCCCACCGGTGCCCGCGAGCGCCACGATGCCCACGAGAAGCGAGGTCGTGATCGCGAGCGTGAGCACGGTCGCGACTCCGGACACAGCGCCCACCCGCGTGCGACCGAGCAGGCGCACCCCGCCGCGGACGAGCGCCCAGCCGATCGCCATCTCGGCGGCGATCATCAGCGTATTGAGGCCTACCACGGTGATGCCGCCGTGGCCGAGGAGCGCGAGCACGAGGACCACGATGAACGCCGAGATGGCACCGAGCCACGGACCCAGCAGCACGCCGGCGACGACCGTGAGGTTGATGTGGTAGGCGATGGGCACGATCTCGCTCGACATCGCAACGAGCACGAGCGCGGAGACGGCGCCGATGAGCGGGACCGCCCGCCGTGCGCCGGCACGCCCGCCGAATCGGGCTGCCAGCGTGATCAGGCCGAGCGCGAGCGCCCAACCGCCGACCCAGAGCCAGACGGGGAGAACGCCGTCAGGGATGTGGATGTGTGACATCAGGCCTCGCCTCCATCGGTGCGGCAGGTGGCGCACAGTCCGTAGAGCGTGATCTCGTGGCGCGTCACCAGGTGCTCGTCGCGCTTCGCTGCGTCGAGCGCCGACGCGCCGAGTGGACAGTCCACCGCAACCACACGGCCGCACATGGTACACACCAGGTGGTGGTGATGGTCGTTCCTTGCGCAGCGTGCGAGCAGCGCCGAGCCATCGCGCTGGCCCACGGTAGCGAGCGTGCCCGCGGCCTGCATGGCCGACAGGGCGCGGTACACCGTGGCCAGGCCGATGCGGTGATCGCGGTCCGTGAGCGTCTGGTGCAACTCCTCGGCGGTGAAGGCGCAGCCCAGGCTGAGAACGGCTTCGGCGATGGCTGAGCGCTGACCGCTCATGCGCGCGTGGCTGTACAGGGTGCGGGCTGCGCCGTCGTGGGCGAGGGGGGCGGGAAGAACCTCCCGACACGGCTGCTCCGGTGCCTTCGCGATGGGTGCCACCAGCTCGCATCCTTCCGACAGGATCAACCCGTCCGCTTCATCGGCTCTCCGGCGATAAGTGAGAACCTTTCTCACTTAGCACACTTTTCCACACAGGCGTGCGTCTCAAACAGACGCGGGTTGCGGTAGCATGGGGGCGCATCACGCAGCAGGAAGGAGCCGCTCGTGAACGTGAGCCAACTGAGGACCTTCGTGGCGGTGGTCGACCACCGGTCGTTCTCCGAGGCGGGGCGGATACTCGGTGTGTCCCAGCCTGCGGTGACGATGCAGATCCAGGCCCTCGAGGCCGACGTCGGCGCCACGCTCCTTGACCGCGGCTACCGCAAGGTGGAGCTCACCGAGGCCGGCCGCGCACTGCTGCCGTACGCTCGCCGCATCCTCGACGAGCTCGACGACGCTCGCGGCGCGCTCGAGGCGCTCTCCGATGTGGTGGGCGGGCGACTCACCGTTGCCGCGAGCACCACGCCTGGCCAGTACCTTCTGCCTCGCATCCTCGGCAGCTTCCTCAAGGAGTTCCCTGAGGTGGGCGTGACGCTGCGCGTGTACGACTCGGCGGACGTCGTCACGCACGTGGAAGAGGGCGAGGCCGACCTGGGCATGTCGGGCGCCGAGGTCCACGGGGCCCGCGTGCATTACGAGCAGCTCGGCAGCGACGACCTGCTCCTCATCTGCCCGCCGGGCCACAAGTTGGCGTCGCGCCCGAAGCTCGCGTTCGCCGATCTGACCGACGAGCCGTTCATCGTCCGCGAAGCGGGATCGGGTACCCGCATGGCAGCTGAAGACGTCATCCGGAGCGGCGGTGTGGAGCCTTCCGAGCTGGAGGTCGTCATGGAGCTGGGGACGAACGAGGCGATCGTCAGCGCCGTCGAGGGTGGCATGGGGCTCGGCATAGTGAGTGCCCAGGTAGCCGACAAGGCGATCGCGCTGGGAACGGTGGCACAGATTGCGGGCGCCGGCTTCCCGGTTGCACGCCCGCTCTTCCTCGTATTGCCGCGTCGCACCCTCACGCGCGCGAGCGAGGCGCTCGCCAACCACCTGCGGGGCGCATTGTAGCGAGCGCGGGCAGCGTCGCATGTCAAGCGCGGCATAGCCCCGGGGTCTTCGCCATAGCGTCGGCGGCCGGCCTCGCGAGGTGTTCGTCTTTCTACTCTTCGGCCTGACATCGGCCGTGGGGACGTACCGGGTGCAAACCAGCGACAACACGCTGGTCGCCCGGAGTGCGAAATGTCACTGTCATTAGGCTCGAACCTCACGTACAATATGAGTGACGGTCGCCACAGCCGCTATGCCGAGCGGTTATCAGTGACGGTCGGCGTTGCCAGCAATCGGATCCAACCGCGAGTGGTGCGGCGAAGCCGCGCCGAAGGGGGAGAGGCCCATGCACTCAAGATCTCTGCGTGTCCTTGTCATCGCTTCACTGTTCGCGGCGTTTCTAGGGGCGTTCGCCGGCCCGATGCCGGCCAGCGGCTACTTCGCCCTGACGGCCATCCAGCTCACCAACGACTCCTATCCGCAGAACCGCTCGGACATCGACGGCGACTACGTCGTCTGGCGTGACGGCCGCAACGGCACCTGCGGAGACTGGGACATCTACGGCTACAAGATCTCTACCGGCGAGGAGTTCGAGGTCACCACCGAAGAGAAGAAGCAGGAGAACCCACGGATCAGTGACGGCGTGGTCGTGTACCAAAGCGATCAGGACTGTGACGGTTCGCCGAACAACACGAACATCTACGTGTACGACATCGAAGCCGATGAGCACACGGTGATCGCCGATCGGGAAGCCGACCAGGAAGTACCGGACATCTCCGGCGACGTCGTCGTCTGGGCCGAGTACTACTACTACGGCAAGGCGGATTGGGACATCTACGCCTACGACCGCAGCACGGACACAGAGACCCAGCTCACCGATGACACCGGCTGGCAGTACAACCCCCGCGTCGACGGTGACATCGTCGTGTGGGAGGACCAGCGCGACGGTGACTCGGACATCTACGCCTACGATCTGTCTACCGACACCGAGTTTGAGGTGTGCACCGCTGACGACTACCAGTGGGATCCGGTGGTCGAAGGCGACACGATCGCGTGGATTGATGAACGCAATGACGATGGCACGTCTTCCATCTACGTGTACAGCATCGCCGAGGGTACCGAGGAAGAGGTCTACACCTCCGACTCCGACATCGATGGACTCGCAATCGATCAGGGGCGCCTCATCTGGAGTGATGAGACGACCGGCGACGGCGACCTCTACATGTACGACCTCGCGTCCGGCGCCACCGTGCGCCTGACGATGGATCCGTACTGTGATGGACGCCCGGCGATCTCCGGGTCGTGGGTCTCGTTCAACCGCTACATGCCAACGGCGGGCTACCCTGACATGTTCATCATGCCGCTCGAGGAGATCGCTACCGAGTACGTGACAGCCGCCGGACCGGACCGCTACGGCACCTCGGTCGAGGTCTCGCAGCGGACGTTCCCGAACGGCGCCGGAACGGTGATCGTGGCGACCGGCGCCAACTGGCCTGACGCCCTCGGCGCCTCGGCGCTCGCCGGTGTCTACAACGCGCCGATTCTGCTCACGCGCCCGGATGCACTGCCGGCGGAAGTCCTCGCCGAGGTCGAGCGCCTTGGAGCAGTCGATGCGTTCGTGATCGGCGGGCCCGCTGCGGTCTCCGAAGACGTCGAAGACGAGCTGGCAGCGGCGATGACCGGCTCTGTCGCCCGGCTCGGAGGCTACGATCGCTACGAGACCGCGAACCTCGTCGCAGAAGAAGTCGTGGCCGCGCACACGGAGTGGGACGGCGTGGCATTCGTCACGACCGGCCTGAACTTCCCCGACGCGCTGGCCGCTTCACCGCTGGCCGCCAAGGCCGGCTGGCCGATCTTCCTGAGTGACGCGAATGGCGTTTCGGCCGCGACGGAGACGGCGATGGACGACCTCGGCGTGACCAAGATGCTCGTGCTCGGCGGCACCGGTGTCGTACCGGCTGAGATCGTCGCGCAGGGCTCGGAGGTCGGGATCCTCGAAGTCGAGCGCATCGGCGGCATGGACCGATACGCGACCGCCGTGGCGGTCGCTCAGTTCGGCGCAAGCCAGCTCGGCCTGAGCTGGAACGGCGTGGCGATCGCGACGGGCGAGAACTTCCCGGATGCGCTTTCGGCAGGAGCCGCGCAGGGTCAGACCAACCAGCTCTTGCTGCTGACCCCCACCGCCTATCTTGACTCAGCGCCCGCAGCCACCATCGCGGCGAACAAGCTCGTTATCGGGTATGTGAAGTTCGCCGGTGGGCTCTCTGCTGTGTCGTCTGCGACCCGTGCGCAGGTCGCCGAGATACTTCCGTAACAGAGAGCGAGATCGCGGTATCGAAGGGCCCCGGCAGATGCCGGGGCCCTTCCCGTGTGGCGGCCTACAGGGACTGCGCGGCGCGAACAGTACCACGGTGTCGTAGGATGCCGCCGCGCTCACCGCCGTGTGCGCTCGCCGATACCATTCGGAAGGCTTCCTCGGCATAGACGGCCTGGCCGCGCCTCCCCACCGTCTCAGACGAACGGCGCATCGACGCTAACCGTTCGACGACATCTCTGGTGAGGCAACTCGGGGTTCTTGCCCGCGCTCGCCGTTGCGGTACACTTCTGGTCGATACCCGTGCCCGATGCACGGGCCATAGTCTCCGAGCCCTGTGCGCCTACCGCGGAAGAGCGGCCGCCACGGACGCAGGGCCGACAGGGTAGGACCCGTAAACGGACCTGCCTCCCGCACTCGGAAAGGAGCAACCATGATCGACCGCTTGAAGGAGTCTGCCGTCTGGCGACTCGCCATCCTCGTCCTGGCATTCGCGCTCGTCTTCTCGCTTGCGGGCTGTGCCGCCGAGGAGCCGCCGGCCGAGGAGCCGGCTGCCGAGGCGCCGGCAGCACCGTCGAAGCTCATCCTGGCGTCCACGACCTCCACGCAGGACTCAGGGCTCTTCGAGGTGCTGATCCCGGCGTTCGAGGCGGCCTATCCGGAGTACGTAGTCGAGGTGATCGCCGTGGGCACCGGTGAGGCGCTCGAACTCGGCCAGAACAGGGACGCCGACGTGCTTCTGGTTCACGCGAAGGTCAAGGAGGAGGCGTTCGTCGCCGACGGCTACGGTACCGAGCGCCGCGACGTCATGTACAACGATTTCATCCTCGTCGGTCCTGCCGATGACCCGGCGGGCATCAGGGGACTCACCGTGGTCGAGGCCCTCACGAAGATAGCTGACGCGGAGGCAAGCTTCGTCTCGCGTGGCGATGACTCGGGCACGTACACGGCCGAGAAGGCCCTATGGGCCACCGCGGGCATCGAGCCGGCGGGCGCCTGGTACAACTCGGCGGGTCAGGGCATGGGAGACGTGTTGCAGATCGCATCCGAGCTCCCGGGCTACACCATGACCGACCGCGCCACGTACCTGAACCTCAAGGTCTCGCTCGCTCTTGATATCCTCGTGGAGGGCGACACGGTCCTGTTCAACCAGTACGGCGTGATCCCCGTGACGGGCGCCGCCAACCCGGAAGGTGCGCGAGCGTTCGCCGACTGGATCGTGAGCGCCGACGGTCAGGCGGTCATCGAGACCTACGGCGCGGATACGTTCGGTCAACCACTCTTCTTCCCGAACGCTCAGTAAGGACAGGTACACTACCGCTCATGGCGGGGCGCCGCCCTCGCGGCGGCGCCCCGATCATCGAGAGGGGGTGCTGTGGACATCATCTTCAACGCTGTGGAAGAGGCCGTGCGGCTGCTTGCCGCCGGCGAGGTCGGCGTCTGGGGCATCATCGCCCTCTCGCTCCGGGTGTCCGGCATCTCCATCCTCATCGCGATGGGCATCGGCATACCCCTCGGCTACCTGATCGGCTCGCGGCGGTTCGTCGGCCGTCGCTTCGTTCAGGTGGTCGTGAACACCGGCATGGGACTCCCGCCCGTGGTGGCGGGCCTCGTGGTGTACATGTTCCTGTCGCGGAGCGGCCCGGTCGCCGAGGTGTGGGTCAATCTCGCCAACGCACTGAGTCCCGGCGGCGCGCCGCATCCCGAGCCGCGGATGCTCTTCACGGTGGGCGCGATGCTCGTCGCCCAGGTGCTCATATCCACACCGCTCGTCACCGGGGTCACGGCAGCGGCGATCGGATCCGTCCCCATCGAACTCCGGCTCCAGGCTCGCTCGCTCGGGGCGTCGGCCTGGCAGGAGGCGGTACTCACGGTCAAGGAGGCGCGCCGCGGCGTGATGGCGGCGGTGGTCGCCGGCTTCGGCGGCATCATCTCTGAGGTGGGCGCCGTGATGATCGTCGGTGGCAACATCGAAGGTTCGACTCGCGTGATGACCACGGCGATCGTGCTCGAGACGCGGAAGGGCAACTACGGTCTCGCGCTCGCGCTCGGGTTCATCCTGATCGGCATCGCCTTCGTGATCAACAACGGCCTCACGTGGCTCCAACAGTCGGGGAGCCGCTATGAGCGTTAGCACGCAGCGGTGCGACGGCACCCCGATCATTCGCGCCGAACAGCTTGCGGTGCGCTACCACCGGCGTACGGTGCTCGACGTGGACCATTTCGATCTCTGCGACGGTGAGACTCACGTCGTCCTCGGCCCATCCGGCTCGGGCAAGTCGACGCTGTTGCGCATCCTCGGTCTGCTCGAGCGCCCGGCATCGGGGCGCATTCTGCTGGATGGCGAAGAAGTCGAGGCGGGCGACAAGAAGGCGCGCATGATGATGGCGGCCGTCTTCCAGAACCCGTATCTCTTCAAGGGCACCGTTGAGGAGAACGTGGCCTACGGCCTCGCGCTCCGACGGGTGTCGAAGGCGGAGCGAGCCGAGCGCGTCGCGCGAGCGCTCGACCGCGTCGGCCTCGGCGGCATCGAACGCTCCTCGGCGCTCAGGCTCTCGGGCGGCGAGGCGCAGCGCGTGGCCCTGGCCCGGGCGCTCGTGCTCGAGCCCCGGATCCTGCTCCTGGACGAGCCGCTGTCGTACCTCGATCCGCTCATCAAGCGGCGCCTGGTGGCCGACTTCTCGGAGATCCTTTCGGCCGAGGGCGTGACGGCGCTCTACGTCACGCACGACCAGGACGAGGCGATGGTGGTTGCCGACCGCGTGAGCATCATGCACGAAGGTCGCGTCGTGCGTACCGGCGGCGTGGACGAGGTCATGAGCCTGCCTACCGACGCATGGGTGGCGGACTTCATCGGGATGGACGCAGCGCTGCGGGGCACGATCACTGGCTCGGAGGAAGGAATCGCCGAGATCGCGATCGGCGGGGAACTCGTCTATGCCGCCACACCGCTCCCGCCCGGCATCGAGGTGCTCGTGGGCATCAGGCCGGAGGATGTGATGCTCTTTGAAGCCAGCCACGAGCTGCCCGCGTCGTCGGCGCGCAACCACTTGCTTATGCGGGTGGAGGCTATCGAGCGCCGTGGCAGCACGGACCGCATCAGCCTCGCCTCCAGCGGCCTGCGTCTGGCGGCGGCCGTGTCCCGTGCTGCCGTGCGCGAGCTCGGCCTGGAGGCCGGCTCGACGGTGGCGGCGCTGTTCAAGGCGACGTCGGTCAGGGTCCAGGCTGCGGCATCGGTACCCGGCGGGGTATGATGAACGGACGCCACCAACACGACTCACGCATCGCCCGGCAGCGACCAAGGAGTCATCCGTGACCGAGCGAACACGCCTACCCATCACCGCAGCCGTCCTCGCGGGCGGCCGGTCTCAGCGCATGGGCGTCGACAAGACGCTCCTGCTCTTCGACGGTGAACCGCTCGTCCGGCGAGTCGCCGAGATCGCCGGGGGCATCTGCGAGCACGTGCTCGTGGTCACCAACCGGCCTGAGGCGATGGCCGATGCCGACCTCCCCGCCTCGGTCCGCGTGCTCGCTGACGAGGTCGCCTACCAGGGACCTCTCGGAGGGCTGATCACCGCGCTCGATGCGGCCGAAGGCGAGTGGGTGCTCGCCGTGGGCGCCGACATGCCCTGGATCGAACCCGCGCTCGTCAAGACGCTGTGGGATGCGCGCGATGGTGCGCAGATGGTCCTTCCCGTCGGGGAGAAGGGTCCGGAGCCGCTTCTGGCCCTCTACCACAAGAGCTGCCTGCCAGAGGCGCGACGCGTGCTCGCGTCCGGCCGCCGCCGACTCGTGGCCATGATTCCGGCGGTCAAGACGGTCGAGGTGCCGCTCGACTCTCTGCGCGCGGCAGATCCCAGCCTGCGCAGCCTCGTCAACGTCAACACGCCACAGGAGCTGCTCGAGACCCGCGTCGAGGCATCGGCGGGAGACGAGGGTGTCGTTCCGCGGGTCTCCGTCATCGAAGTGGGAACGCGGCGCGCGCGCGGCATGCCCTCCGAGCGCCCGGTGACGGTCTTCTTGAACGATGACGAGATCGCCACGATGCAGGCCAGTCCTGACGACCTCGCCGACCTCGGCGTCGGATTCCTGCTCTCCGAGGGTTTCATCGCCGATCGCGACGCGCTCGAGGGCGTCGATGTCGATCACCGGCGCGGTCTCGTCTACGTGCGGAGCGGCGAGCAGGCCCCCGCGGACGTGGCCGAGCGGCGGCGCTACGTCACCTCGGGCTGCGGCAAGGGCATCACCTTCTCCTCGGTAGGGCACGCGCGCGGCATGACCGAGGTGCAGTCAGACGCCGAGGTTGACTCCGAGACCATCTACGACCTCATCGGCCAGCTGGCGCGCGTGGCGGCGGCGTACCGGGACACCGGCGGCATCCACTCGTGCGGCCTCGGCGTTGGCGGCGAGCTCGCCATCGCTCGTGAGGACGTTGGCCGGCACAACGCGCTCGACAAGCTGCTCGGGCGCGCGTGGCTCGACCGCACGCCCACCAAAGACGCGATCCTGCTCACCACCGGCCGCATCAGCTACGAGATGGCCGTCAAGGCGGCAAAGGCCCAGGTGCCCATCGTGGTCTCGCGTACCGCGGTTACCGACCTGGCTGCCGACGTGGCCGAGCGAGTGGGCATTACGCTCGTCGGCTATGCGCGCGGCGGTAAACTGGTCGTCTACACCCACCCGCACCGGATACGTGCACCCGAAGAGGAGCCTTCATGATCACGGTCGAAGAAGCGACCGAGCAGGTGTTGTCCCGCATCGCGGTGCTGGAGCCTGAGCGCGTCGGCCTGCTCGATGCCCTCGGGCGCGTACTTGCCGAAGACGTGATCTCCGACATCGACGTTGCGCCCTTCGACAACTCGGCGATGGACGGTTACGCGGTGCGCGCGGCGGACGTGAGCGGTGCGTCTGAGGACCGTCCGGCGGTGCTCAGCGTCATCGAGCACATTCCCGCCGGAGTCTATCCCACCGAGGTCGTCGGTCCGGGCCAGGCGTCGCGCATCATGACCGGAGCGCCCATGCCCGAGGGGGCTGACTCGGTCGTCATGGTGGAGCGCACGCTCGGCCTTCAGGCCGACGGCGGAGTCGGCGGCACGGTGGAGATCCTCGCGCCCGTCTCACACGGCGAAAACGTCCGCTATCGCGCGGAGGAGGTGCGGGCCGGAGAGGCCGTGATGCTGGCCGGTGAGCAGGTCGGACCGGCCGGGACCGGCCTGGCGGCCTCCGTCGGTCACGCGGAACTCGTCGTGCGCCGCCGACCGCGCGTGGCTATCGTCTCGACGGGCGATGAGCTCGTCGACGTGACCGAGAAGCCCGGGCCCGGCAAGATCCGCAACTCGAACTCGTACTCGCTCGCGGCCCAGGTGCTCGACGCCCGGGCCGAGCCCCACATGCTCGGGGTGGCGCGCGATACCGCTGAACACACCCGGGCACTCCTCTCCCGGGCACCCGAGTTCGATCTCATGATCACCACGGGTGGCGTGAGCATGGGGGACTTCGACGTCGTGAAGTCGGTTCTGGAAGAGATCGGGGAGCTCGACTTCTGGCGTGTGGCGATGCGTCCCGGCGCCCCGCAGACGTTCGGGACCATCGGCGGCACGCCGTTCTTCGGGCTGCCGGGCAACCCCACCTCCACGATGGTGGGATTCGAGATGTTCGTGCGCCCGGCGATCCGCAAGATGGCTGGCTACACCACACTCGTGCGGCCGCGCGTGATCGCCACGCTCGCGCACGACACCAAGAAGAAGCCCGACAGGCGCTACTTCCTTCGGGGGCGCCTCACGCGCAGAGCGGACGGCGGCTACTCGGCGGCCATCTCGGGCAACCAGTCCTCCGCGCTTCTGACCGCGATGTACCGCGGGAACTGTCTGATCTCGTTGCCGGAAGGTGAGTCGCACTTCGCCGCCGGCACCGAAGTGATGTGCATCCGACTCGACATGGAAGAAGGTACGGCATGAGCGGCGAGAACCAGAAGTTCACCGACCCGCGTTGGGCCTCCCAGGTGACCGACGAGATGATGGACGCCATCAAGGCCAAGGCCGTTGAGGGCAAGATCACGTGTCCCGTGCTCCGGAAATTCGCCGAAGACACGGGCGTGCCGTACAAGGTCGCCGGCGCCGCCGCCGACGCCGCCGGCGTTCGCGTGCACAACTGCGATCTGGGCTGCTTCTAGCGTGACAGGTTCGGCTCGCATCCCGGTCGTCTCGATCGTTGGCAAGAGCGACTCGGGCAAGACGACACTCATGGAGCGTCTCATCCGGGCGCTGACCGAGCGCGGGTACCGTGTGGGCAGCGTCAAGCACCACGTGCACGACTTCGACATCGACGTGCCCGGCAAGGACTCATGGCGCCACGCCCGGGCAGGTGCGGCGGTCACACTGGTCAGCTCACCGTCCAAGCTCGGCATGATACGGCGCATGGACCATGAGGCGTCGCTCGATGAGCTCCTCGAGCTGGCCCACGATGTGGACGTCCTGCTCACCGAGGGCTATCGCCGTGCCGGCAACGTGCGGATCGAGGTCTCGCGGCGCGCGCGTTCGACCGAACTCGTCTGCGAAGCGGCCGAGCTCTTCGCGCTCGTGACCGACAACGGTGAGCTCGAGATCGGCGAGGTGCCGGTGTTCGATCTGGACGATGCGGAAGGGTTGGCCGACCTGGTCGAGCGCACGTTCCTCACGGCCGCAATGGGCGGAGCGGGCGGTGGGGAGTCCGCCGCGAGTTCCGCAGCCGGGGAAGGCGCCGAGGGGGCGGAGCGCCCGCAGGCGCCGCGGGCCCCCGGCGAGGACTGTCTGAGCGCCGGACTCCCCACCGACGTCCGCCCGTCCGGGGAGGCCCGCGATGGCGACTGACGCCTTCGGCAGGCGCATCGACTACCTGCGCATCAGCGTGACGGACCGCTGCAACCTGCGGTGCGTGTACTGCATGCCGCCCGAGGGCGTGCAGTGGAAGGCGCACGACGAGGTGCTGTCGTTCGAGGAGATCGAGCGCTTCGCGCGTGTTGCGGCGGGCGAGGGTATCGGCAAGATCCGCCTCACGGGCGGCGAGCCGCTTGTGCGCCACGGCATCGTGGACCACGTCCGGCGTCTGCGCGAGACGACCGGCATCGAGGCGATCGCACTCACGACTAACGCCACGCTCCTGCCGCGATACGCAGCTGACCTGGCCGAAGCGGGCCTCCGGCGCATCAACATCTCGCTCGACACGCTCGACCCGGACGTCTACGCGCGCGTCACGCGCGGCGGGAAGCTCTCAGACGTCCTTGCCGGACTCAAGGCCGCGTTCGAGGCGGGCATGGATCCGGTGAAGCTCAACGTGGTCGTGGTGCGCTCACTCGATCAGGACTTCCTCGGCTTCGCGCGCATGACCCTCGACCGCCCGCTGCACGTGCGGTTCATCGAGTACATGCCGGTGGGCGACGTGGGTGAGCACAGCTGCACGAGTGCCGAAGCCGACGGCTGGACCGAGACCGACCACGTCTCGACCGACGAGATTCTCACGCGACTGTCCGCCGAGGGCGCGGCGGCCGGTCTCGGCGAGCTGACCGCCGTGGGGCGCGACGATGCGCCCGGCGGATGGGGCCCCGCACGCTACTATCGGTTCCCGGGAGCACCGGGCACGCTCGGCGTCATCTCGCCGCTGTCGCACCACTTCTGCGGGGAGTGCAACCGTCTGCGCCTGACGGCCGACGGGCGGCTGCGGACGTGCCTGTTCTCCGATGACGAGATCGACGTGCGCAGCGTGCTGCGCGGCGGAACCGATGATGACGTCCGTGAGCTGATCCGCACCGCGCTCGCCGCCAAGCCGGCGGGGCACAACCAGCAGCACGGTACGGTCCGCCGTATGTCGCAGATCGGAGGGTGAGATGGCACACGAACGCCTCACGCACCTCGACGAGCACGGCTCGGCGCACATGGTCGACGTGGGCGACAAGCCCGTGACGCACCGTGTGGCGACGGCCGAGGCCGTCGTGCGGATGAAGCCGGAGACCCTCGCGATGATCGTGGAGGGCAGTGCACCCAAGGGCGACGTGTTCGCCGTGGCTCGCATCGCCGGCATCCAGGCGGCCAAGCGCACTGCCGACCTCATCCCGCTCTGTCACCCGCTGCCGATCATGAAGGTGTCCGTCGAGCTTGAGCCTGCGGATGCGGCGGTGCGGATTACCGCGACGTGTACCACCGATGGCAAGACCGGCATCGAGATGGAAGCGCTCACGGCGGCAGCGGTCGCCGCGCTCGCACTCTACGACATGTGCAAAGCCGTGGACCGCGGCATGGAGATCACCGACGTGCGCCTCCTCGAGAAGGCGGGCGGCGCGTCGGGCACCTGGACGCGCGACGGCGCTCCGAAGAAGACTCACAAGGAGGACTAGCGTATGCCTGCGACCGTCACCTCAGTGAACCTCTCGGCAAAGAAGACCGTCCGCAAGACCCCCGGCACCTCCGGCACCCTGGTGGTCGGCAGCGGCTTCGAGGGCGATGCGCACGCCGGCGACTGGCACCGTCAGGTGAGCCTCCTGGCCGAGGAGTCGATCGCCAAGATGCAGGCCAAGGGTCTGGATGTGGACGCCGGTGACTTTGCCGAGAACATCACGACGCGGGGGATCGACCTCGTGTCGCTGCCGGTGGGCGCGCGCATCCGTGTGGGTGACACGCTTCTCGAGGTCAGTCAGATCGGCAAGGAGTGTCACACGAAGTGCGCCATCTACTACCAGGCGGGTGACTGTGTGATGCCCAAAGAGGGCATCTTCGCCGTCGTCGTCGAGGGCGGCGGCGTCACCGTGGGTGACGAGATCGTCCTCGTGGAGGGGGATGCCTGATGTGCGCATTGCGCATCGGCGTGCTCACCTCGTCGGACACCCGCGCGGCAGGCGAGGCCGAGGACACCTCGGGCAAGGCTCTCATCGGGCTCTCGGAGGCTCGCGGCTGGGAGGTCGCGGCCTACCACCTCGTGCCTGACGACCGCGACCGCATCGCGGCTGCACTCGTTCAGATGGCCGACGTCGATGCGTGCGACATCGTCTTCACCACCGGGGGGACGGGCATCGGCCCCCGCGACGTGCTGCCCGAGACGACGCTTGTGGTGGCGGACCGGGAAGTACCCGGCATCGGCGAGGTCATCAGGGGCGAGAGCCTCAAGATCACCTCGCGCGCCATGCTGTCCCGGGGGACCGCCGGTCAGCGCGGCAGCACGCTCATCATCAACCTGCCCGGCTCGGAGAAGGCGGTGCGCGAGTCGTTCGGTTTCGTTGCCGATGTGCTGGAGCACGCCGTCGAGATGATGGCTGGCGGGGGGCACGGGTAGGGCATGGCCGAGGACCACCCCATACGGTACTTCGACCATGCGGCCACCTCCTGGCCCAAGCCGCCGGGTGTCACCGCTGCGATGGTTCGCGCGATCGAGGACGCGGGCGGCAATCCCGGCCGGGGTGCGCACGCGCTGGCCCTCGCCGCAGCACGGGTGGTCGCGAGCGCCCGTGGCGAGGTTGCCGCTCTCCTGGGCGTGCCCGACGAGCGCGACCTGATCTTCACGCCCGGCTGCACGTACGGCCTCAATCTCGTGCTCAAAGGTGCGCTCGCGCCCGGCGATCGCGTTGTCGTCTCGGCTGTGGAGCATAACGCGGTGGTGCGTCCCCTCACGGTGCTGGCAGCCGCCGGCGTGGAGGTCGTGGTGGTGGCGGCGGACCGCGAGGGGCGGATAGACCCGGACGACGTGGACCGCGCAGTTCGGGAGGCGCCGACGCGCGCTGTCATCTGCCAGCATGCATCGAACGTCACGGGAACCATCCAGCCGGTGGGGGACATGGCCGACGTGGCGCACGCGCACGGTGCGGTGCTCATCGTCGACGCGGCTCAGGCTGCGGGTCATCTGCCCGTGGACGTGCGAGCGCTCGGTCCGGACGCGTATGCGTGTTCCGGACACAAGGGTCTGCTCGGTCCGCAAGGCATCGGCGCCCTCTACCTCGCACCGGGGTTTCAGCCACGCGAGCTCATCGAAGGTGGTGGCGGTGGCGACTCGGCGGACACAGGGCAGCCCACGCGCCGTCCCGACCGGTACGAGAGCGGCACCGGCAACACGCCGGGCGCGACCGGTCTGGGCGCTGCGGCGCGCTATCTTCGCGAGCACGGTGACGCACTCCGGGATCTGGAGTGCACGCTCACGCGGCGCCTGCATGAGGGGCTCGTCGAGATTCCCGGCATCAGGGTGCTCGGACCGCCGCCCGCCGAGGAGCGGGCGCCGGTGGTGAGTGTCGTGCACGAGCGCGTACCACCGGACGAGATCGCGCTCGCACTCGAGCGACGTGCGGGCATCGCCGTGCGTACGGGTCTTCACTGCAGCCCGTGGGCTCACCAGACGGTGGGCACGATCGAGACCGGTGCCGTCCGCTTCGGCATCGGGTATGGCCTGACCGGGGAGGACGTGGATGTCGCCCTGGAGGCCATGCGGGACATCTGCCGATGACCGCAGGTTCAGCGCGGTTCGCTGTGTTCGGCTTCGAGACGACGCATGATGCGGTGCGCGCGGAGCGCGTGCTGCTCGAGTGCGGCATCAGCGTCCGCCTGATTCCCACCCCGCGGGCACTCGGGGCACTCTGCGGACTCGCTGCCCGCGTGCCACACGAGGACGCCGCCCGTACTCGCGAAGCGCTCGCGGAGGCGGCCGTCTGCGCGTGGGGTGAGATCGAGATCGAGGACCGGGGCGGGTACTGACGCCGGCTGCCCCGCGCTACCGGACGATGTAGACCGGCGTGCCCACCCCGACCCGCTCGTAGAGCTCTTCGACATCCCAGCGATGCATCCGGATGCAGCCGTGCGAGGCTGCCGTGCCGATCGAGTAGTCGGCGCTTGTGCCGTGGATGCGGATGCCGGGCGAGTCGAGATTGAGCGCCCGGGTGCCCAGCGGGTTGCTCGGGCCGGGGGCGATGGTGCGCGGCATATCGGCGGCCCATGCCGAGCCGGGATTGGACCACGTCGGCATGTAGCGCTTGAGCGTGATGACGAAATCCCCGCGCGGCGTCGGGTGACTCGGCGTTCCGACGGCCACGCCGTACTCCTTGGCCAAGTCACCGCGCTCGTACAGAAGCAGGTGCCGCTCGGAGATGTCCACGAGGATCGCCGGTCCGAGGTCGCTCTCGCTCACCGTCGGCTGGGTCAGGTCGACTTCGAGTGCGATCTGCCGGGAGCCGTCCCGCAGGGCGTCGAGCAGGCTCTGGCGTGTGGCCGTCTGGTCGACCGTTTCGCCCTGACGGGAGGGGACGAGTACGAGCCGGTCGCCATCTACGGTCATAGTGGCTTCGACAGGCTCGCTGTCCACGACCCCCGCCACCGAGGCGACCCACAGGTCGAGCGCCGCCTCGTCGATGCTCACGTCAACGCTTGCCGCTCCGCCGGCCGGCCGGCGGAGCGTGCGATCGGCGACTCGACTGCCGAGGGCGGAGGACTTCTGCGGGCTGAACGCCTCGGCGACCATCGCGTCCACGTCAACGGAGACGAGCGAGGCGGAATCGAGCGTGAACGTGCGGTCACCGTACGTGACCCCGATCGGTGCGGTCAGCGGCTCGGCGATCCGCTCGGCCGCCACCGTCCGCGCCTCGTCGAGCGTCATGCCCGCTACGTCGAGTTCCGCGATGCGCGAGCCCTCGGGGAGCACGTCGCGCGCGAGGTAGTCGTCGGCCACGGCGAACGCTCCGCCTCCGGCGGCCATGAACAGGATGAGTGCGGCAACGAGGGCCAGGATGCGGACCGGTGCGGATGCGTGCTGCATGAGGACTCTCCAAGTACGTGCTGGTGCGGGCCGTATCGGCATATTCTACAATGGCGACGCAAGCATCGGGCGGTCGGGGGGTGTGTGGAACAAAGACCGGAGGACAGTTTGACCCGGGGCAGTCTTACGAGACTCCTCGATAAGGTGCGGGCCGACCGCGGCCTGGACCTGTCGCAGTATCGCCCCCGGTATGTCGAGCGCCGCGTCGCCACCCGCTTGCACGCGCTCGGTCTGCAGACCTACCGGCAGTACTCGGCCCGGCTTGACGCGGACCCCGCCGAGTACGCGCGCCTACTGGACGCCCTTACCATCAACGTCACGCAGTTCTTTCGCGATCCATCGGTCTTCGAGTTCCTGAGAGCCGAGGTGCTGCCCGCGCTCTTTGCTGCCAAGGCCGCGCGGCGTCAGCACATCGTGAGGATCTGGTCGGCGGGGTGTGCCACCGGGCAGGAACCGTACTCGCTGGCGATGGCCGTGCTCGACGAGACGCGCCATGCCCGGTCGCGCAACATCCTGCCAACCGTCATCGGCACGGACATCGACCGCACCGCTCTCGAGGCGGCCAGGCGGGCTGTGTATCCGGTGGCTCAACTCGCGCACATACCCGAGGCGGACCGCACCCGCTTCGTCGAGGTGATGGGCGATCACTTTCACATTCGGCCCGAGGTGACGCGACACGTTCGGCTCCGATACCTCAACCTGTTCGAAGATGAGCCGATACACGGAGTGGACGTCATCTTCTGTCGCAACGTGTTCATCTACTTCAACCGTGAGGAGCAGGAGCGCATGCTGCAGGTGTTCCGGAATGGGCTGTCGCGCGGAGGCTATCTCGTCCTCGGCCGGTCGGAGCGGCTTGCGCCGTCGATGGCCGAGCGGTTCGAACTGGTGAGCAGCAGGGAGCGTGTGTACCGGAAGCCCGCCTGACTGCATCAGGCGGTACGGTTTGTTATCGTGGTCCGAAGGTGCCTATTGAGCGCCGACCGAGTCGAGGAGGAACCGGATGGATCGTTCGTACCGGTCAAGTGAGGTCCGCGGGGGTCTGTCGTTCGAGTTCACGCTGCTGACATGGCTGACGATCGGTCCCGCCGTCGCGGCGGGGTTGACGGCCACCGGTCTGTTCGCGCTCCTGGTGCTCGAGATCGACGCGGGCTCGCTCGCGGCGGTCGCGGCCTTCGGTGCCATAGCGATGGCGCTCTGCGCGATACCGGGCTCGTACGCATGGCGGCGCGTCTTCAAGCGTCGGGTGCTCGAACCTCTGCGCGACCTGGGTGCGGTGATGACCGAAGCCGGAGCGGGCGATCTCACGGTGCGAGCCACGTCACTCAAGGAAGATGACGAGATCGGCATCCTCGTCATCGAGTGCAACAGCCTGATCGCTTCGCTGGGAGAGATCGCCGCCCAGGTGCGGCGGTCCTCGGAAGTCGTCACCAACGCCGCCACCCAGCTCGCGGCATCCTCGCAGGAGATCAACGCCTCATCGATGGAGATCAGTTCGTCGGTGCAGCAGATCGCCCACGGTGCCGAGCTGCAGTCGCGCAAGGTCGAGGAGACCTCGTCGGCCATGCAGTCGATCTCCGAGTCGATATGCGCGGTTGCCGACCAGGCGGGCGAGGCGAGCCAGACCAGCAGCGAGGCCGCGAAGGCGGCCATGGCGGGCGAGCAGGCCACGCACGAAGCCATCGCCAAGATCAACGAGGTGCGCGACGCGATCCTCACGCTCGCCGACTCGGTCGAGACGCTCGGACGGCGCTCGGTCGAGATCGGCAATATCGTGGACGTCATCACCACCATCGCCGACCAGACGAACCTGCTGTCGCTCAACGCGGCCATCGAGGCCGCTCGGGCAGGGGAGTCGGGCCGTGGCTTCTCCGTGGTGGCCGAGGAGGTTCGGAAGCTGGCAGAGGGCTCGGGCAAGGCCGCCGAGCAGATCGGCGAGCTCATCAAAGACGTTCAGGCGGAGACGGCCAAGGCGCTCAAGTACATGCAGATCGGTACGAACGAGGTCGCCTTGGGCGCCACCGTCGTGGGCCGCACCGGCGACGCGCTCAGGCAGATCAACGAAGCCGTCAGCCGTACGGCGAGCCTGGCTCAGGAGATCGCCGGCGCCACCTCCGCCCAGGCGGCGCGCACGACCGATGTCGACCGCGCCATGCACGACATCGCCGCTGTGGTGGAGGAGAACGCGGCGAGCGCCGAGGAGACCGCAGCCGCGGCTCAGCAGCAGACTGCCTGCATGGAGGAGATCTCGTCCTCGGCGCAGGACCTCGCCGACATGGCACACCGCCTCGAAGAGTCCGTGCACATGTTCCACCTTGCCGAAGGGGCCTCATGGACGGAGTCGTGATCGGCGAGCGTCGCCAGTACGTGCTCTTCCATCTCGGGGCCGAGGAGTACGGCCTCCCGATCAAGCGCGTCCAGAGCATCATCCGGTACGAGGAACCCACGTCGGTGCCGCGGGCGCCGGCCGGGGTGGATGGCGTGTTCAATCTCCGGGGCCAGGTGATTCCGCTCGTCGACCTGGGCCGCCTTCTGCTCGGCGTCCCGCTGGTTCCCACGCCCGCCGCCCGCATCATCGTCACCGAGGGTGGCGTGGGCGCGGTCGGTCTGGCGGTGGATGCCGTGCGCGAGGTAGCTGCCTTCGCCGAGGATGACATCCTCCCGGCTCCGGCCGAGGTACTGGGTCCCGAGACGAGCGATGCGTTCGAGGGTGTCGTCAGCCATGGCGAGCGGCTCGTCATCCTGCTCGATCCCGACAAAGCACTGCCGAAACCGGTGTCCGCTTCGATCGCCGCCCGGCGGGAGGAGGCGTCAGATGTCTAAGACCGTCCTGGTCGTCGATGACGCCGCATTCATGCGCATGATGATTCGCGACATCCTCACGCGCGAAGGCTACGTCATCCACGAAGCCGTCAACGGCAGGGACGCGGTGGAGAAGTACCGGGAACTGTCGCCCGATATCGTCACGATGGACATCACGATGCCCGAGATGAGCGGCCTCGAGGCGCTCCGCCTCATCCGCGAGCACGATCCCGCGGCGCGCGTGCTGATCGTGAGCGCGATGGGACAGCAGAAGATGATCGTCGAGGCGCTCGAGTACGGCGCCATGGACTTCCTCGTCAAGCCGTTCCAGCCTACCAAGGTCCTCGAGACCGTGAAGAAGTGCCTACAGTCGCTACCTCGATGCTGAGCGGGGGCACATGCGCTCCACGGTCAAGGTACTCGTAGTCGACGACTCCGCTCTCACGCGGCAGATGCTGACCCGTGCCCTGTCGCTCGATCCGGGTATCGAGGTCATCGGCACGGCCAAGACCGGGGTCGACGCCATCGAGAAGTCGTTCACCCTGCGGCCCGATGTGGTGACGCTCGACATCGAGATGCCCGAACTCACCGGCATCGAGGCGTTGCCGCACATCATCAAGTCCACGCCCGCGAGGGTGGTCATGCTTTCGGCGGTGGATGATCCCGAAACCACCTACCACGCACTGGCGCTCGGCGCCACGGACTTCATCGTCAAGCCGAGGGGAGGCTTCGCAAGCTCTCTGTCCGAGCTTTCCGAGGCGGTCATCAAGAAGATCAAGACCGCGTATCGCGTTAGACCCGAACACCGCTTCGCCGTGCGCGACATCGTCGGGGGAGAGTCGTCGCACCGGGGTACGTCGGCCCGGACGGGATCGGGCCGCGAGGTCGAGTACGTGGTCGCGCTCGCCGCGAGCACGGGTGGTCCACCGGCGCTCGAGGTGGTGTTCTCAGGGCTCGACTCGTCACTTCCCGCCGCGTATCTCATCGTGCAGCACCTTCCCACCGGATTCACCGAGTCATTGGCACGGCGGCTCAGCCGGACGACCGACATCCCCGTGCTGCCGGCGGAGAGCGGCATGGCGCTGCAGGCGGGCTCTGCGTACGTCGCCCCCTACGGGTCGCATATGCTGGTAGAGGGACGGAAGACAGCGCGGGTGATACTCGACGACGCGCCGAGCGTGCATGGTGTACGGCCTGCCGCGGACCCCATGATGGAGAGCGTCGCCCGGCACTTCGCCGAGCGCGCCATCGGCGTCGTCCTGACCGGGATGGGGTCCGACGGCGCCAGGGGGCTCAAGGCTATCCAGGACGCCGGCGGGGAGACGATCGCGCAGGACGAGGACACGAGCGTCGTCTGGGGCATGCCTGGCGCCTCGGCCCGCTCCGGCGCCGCCAACCACGTGGTGCCGCTCGGTCGCGTCTCCGCTGAGATCCGTCGTGCGGCACGGGGGGTGACTGGCGCATGAGTGACGACATGTCGGCCTATCGCGACGTGTTCCTGAGCGAGAGCGCCGAGTATCTGCAGGCGATGACCGACGGGTTGCTCGCGCTCGAATCCGAGCCGACAGATCTCGAACCTGTCGAGACCGTCTTCCGCGGCGCGCACAGTCTCAAGGGCATGGCTGCGGCGATGGGCTACGAGCGCACGCAGGAACTGACCCACCGCATGGAGTCGCTGATGGACACGGTCCGCGATCGCACGCAGACCGCGGACCACTCGCTCATCGACCTCATGCTGCGCGCCATCGACGTCGTGCGCGAGCTGATCGCCGACGAGTCGTCAGGCACCGCGTCAGTCTCGTCGGAGGGGATGGTCCAGGAGGTCGTCGCACGGACCACCCGCCCGGTGTCTTCGCCGCGGCCGGTCGAGAAGGCCGCATCGCCGGAAGCCGCGGGCGAAGGTGCGCTGTTCGAGGTGCGCGTGACACTCGACGCCGGGTGCGTGCTCAAGGGCGTTCGCGCGTACATGGCGATCAAGCGGCTCAGCCACATGGGGACCGTCGTCGAGACACGCCCTGACGCCCGCGCGATCGAGGACGAGCAGTTCGACCGTTCGTTCGACGTGGTCTTCCGGTCGCCGTCCGCGCCCGACGCCATCCGCACCGCCGTGCTGGCGGTGACCGAGGTCGAGGAGGTCGCGGTCCGGCGGCTGGAGGAGCCGGTCGCGTCCGCAGGCGAGGAGACGGCGACGCCCGAGCGTCGAGCCGGCTCGGCCCGGGCGGTTCCCAAACTCAGTGAGACACAGACGGTGCGCATCTCCATCGGACATCTGGACTCCATGGTCAACCTGGTCGGTGAGCTCGTCATCATCCGTTCGCGACTCGAGCGGGTGGCGGCCGACCTGGACATCCCCGAGCTCGTCGATGCCCTCGGCATGCTCGAGCGGGTCAGCGGCGAGCTCCAGCAGGAGGTCATGCAGACGCGCATGGTGCCGGTCGGCAACATCTTCAACCGGTTCCCCCGAATGGTCCGGGACCTGTCTCGGGACCTCGGCAAGGACGTCACACTCGTGACGGAGGGACTGGATATCGAACTCGACCGCACCGTGCTCGATGAGATCGGCGATCCCATCGTGCACCTGCTCCGCAACTGCGTCGACCATGGCATCGAACTGCCCGCGGATCGCGAGGCGGCGGGTAAGCCGGCCTCCGGGACCGTGCGCCTGACGGCCGAGCGCGAGCGGGAGCAGATACGCATCACGGTGGCCGATGATGGCCGCGGCATGGACGCGGAGCGCATCTGGTCGACGGCGGTGGACCGGGGACTCGTGGAGAGTGCATCTCGCAGCTCGTACTCCGAGCACGACGTCCTGATGCTCGTGTGTTCTCCGGGGTTCAGCACCGTCGACAAGGCCACCCGCGTCTCGGGACGAGGCGTGGGCATGGATGTGGTCAAGGGCAAGATCGAGTATCTCGGCGGAACGATCACCATCCGCACGGCTCCCGGCGAGGGCACCACGGTCTCACTGCTCCTGCCGCTGACGCTCGCTATCATCCAGGCGCTGCTCGTGGCGGGAGACGGGCACGTGTTCGCCGTGCCGCTCAGCGCTGTCGACGAGGTCCTCGGGTTCGATGAGGTGGGGCTTCGCACGGTCGAGAACCGCCCGGTAGCGATGCTTCGGGACGGCTCGATCGTGGCGCTTCACCGCATCGACGAACTCTGGGAGTCCGGCGGCGGGTCGCGGGTGATGCCGTCGAAGGAAGAGCACATCGTGGTGATCCGCTCGGGCGATCAGCTGCGTGCGCTTGCCGTGCCCCGGCTCATCGGCCGGCGGGAGATCGTCATCAAGCCGCTGTCCCCCCTGTTCAAGGGTATCCACGGCATCGGTGGTGCCACCGTGCTCGGTGACGGACGTGTGGCGCTGATCCTCGATCCACGTTCGCTGTTCACGACGGAGGTGTGAGATGGACCCGCAACGGCTCTCCGAACTGCAGCTCGATGCGCTTGGCGAGGTCGGCAACATCGGCGCCGGGCATGCCGCGACCGCCCTCTCGCAGCTGTCGGGTAGCGCGGTCAAGATCGGCGTACCGGACATCCGTCTCATGCCCGTTACCGAGGTACCGGGCTTCTTTGGCGGGCCGGAGAACCTGGTAGGGGCCGTCTACAGCCGGTTACTCGGAGACCTGAGCGGCGGGCTGTTGTTCATCGCACCACGGCTCGACCTGCTCGCCCTCGCAGACGTGCTGCGCTCGCGCGCTCCGGGTACCTCCAAGTCGCTGGGCGCCGAGGAAGAGGGCATGCTCACGCATGCGGCATCCGTACTCCAGGCGGCGTACGCTGCGGCGATCGCGCGCTTCACCGAGCTCTCGATCCTGCTGGCGCCGGCACAGTTCGCGTTCGACATGCTGGGAGCGATCCTCGAGGTCGTGACAGCGGAGATGGGGATGCAGGCTGATAGCGCCATCCTCATCCTGACGCGGTTCGAGACAGAGGTCGTCTCGGTGGATGCGGCCCTGCTGTTCCTGCCGGACCCCGACAGCCTGGACGTCCTGCTCGGCCGTCTCGGCATCGTCTGAGCCGTGACGGCGCTCGACGGCATAGTGGGCCCCTGGGCTGGCGGAGACGAAAACGCTGTCATCGTGGGCACGGGCGAACTGGCGGTGGGGGAGCACCCACAGGTCATCGTGACGCCGGCGCTCGGCTCCTGCATCGGCATAGCGCTGTGGGATGCCTGCCGCCGTCGGGGTGGACTTGCCCACATCATGCTGCCGTCGCCGGCCGAGTCACGCGTCGTCGGCCGGCCCGAGCGCTTCGCGAGTGTGGCCATCCCACAGCTCGCCAACGAGGTCGCGGAGGGCTCGACCATTCGCCGCCTGGTGGCGAAGATATCGGGGGGCTCCACGATGTTCGGCGGGGATGGAGGCTTCGCCAGTATCGGCGAAAGGAACACACTGGAAGTCAAACGACAGCTCGCACTACTGCGCATCCCGCTGCTTGCCGAAGATACCGGGGGAGGTCACGCCCGGACGATGGAGCTGCATCTGGACACGGGCCTCGTGATCGTGCGCAGCTATCGCTACGGCATAAAGGAACTGTAAGGGACCTCCCGAACTACCAAAGAGGTAGCGTCGGGGTCGTCGGAACCGGGAACAGACGGTAAGCTCATGACCCGTGGGTCGTGAGGGGGTTCTTGGATGGAGGAACGGAGCGGGTCGGCCGTCATCGGCGCGTCGCCCCGGGCCGCACATATCAGCATCGCGATCGCGGGAGGCGGCCTGAGGGCCACCTCAGTCCTGCGTTTGCTCAACGACGTCGAGAACCTTGCGGTCGTGGCCGTGTACGACCCCAGCAGGTCAGCACCGGCCATGCGACTCGCCGACGACCTCGGTGTCTTCACCACCATCGAACTCGAGGAGCTCTATCAGCTCGCCCCGCTCGACCTGGTGCTCGACCTCTCGAACGACCCGGCCACGCAGCAGGCGCTCGAGCAGCGCCGGATGGACGGCGTGGTGGTCGTGAGCGGCAGCGGTGCCGAGCTGGTCTGGGACCTGCTCATCGCCAAGAAGCGCAGCGAGGAGCAGGAGAAGATCTTCGTCGAGTTGCAGGTTGCCTACGACAAGATCCGCAGCCACGAGCGGCGCCTGCAGTCGAGCAAAGAGGCACTCGAGAAGGCCAATGAGGAACTCGAGGGCAGACTCGCCGAGATCTTCTTCACCCATGAGTTCTTCAAGGCGCTCACGACCTTCAGTTCGATCGAAGACGTCGCGAGCCTCATCGTCGACGGCGCGAACGGCATCCTCGGCGCCGAGGTATCGGCCGTGTATCTCTTCGAGCAGCAGGACTGGACGCTGCACATGCGTGCGAGCCAGGGGCGGCCCGAGGAGATGTTCCGGCAGGCGGTCCCGGTCTCCGAGACGATTCTCGGCGCCGCATTCCGCGACGGCTACGTTCAGCAGAGCGACGTCCCGCCGGGATCCGATCTGGCCGCTTGGTCCACACGTCCCGAGGAGGTGCGCTCGCAAGCTGCCGTCCCACTGCGCTCGGGGGAGTCCGTCATCGGCGTGCTCATGATCGCCTCGTCGACCTACCGGGAGCTCACGCCCGCCGAGCGGGACCGTCTGCAGGTCATCGCCAACCAGTCCTCGCTCGCGCTGCAGAACGCGCTGCTTCACGAGGAGCTCGAGCGGCTTTCAGTCACCGACCGGTTGACCGACCTCTACAACCACGGCTACCTGCACCAGCGTCTCGATGAGGAGCTCGAGCGCGCCGCGCGCTTCGGACACCACCTCTCGGTCATCATGCTCGACATCGATGACTTCAAGCAGTTCAACGACAGGTACGGACATCCCAAGGGAGACTCCGTGCTGCGCGCGGTGAGCACGATCGTGCGTCAGAACCTGCGCGAGATCGATGTTGCCGCCCGGTACGGCGGCGAGGAGTTCGTGATCGTGCTCCCGGAGACCGACGTGGTGGGTGCCGTGGCGGTCGCCGAGCGCATCCGTACCAGCATGGCAGCCTACCAGCACATCGTAGGCCCCGGCATGGAGCCGATGGTGCAGACCATCTCGGTCGGCGTGGCGACCTACCCGCAGCACGCCACAACAACCGCCAGGTTGATCGAGGCTGCGGACATCGCCATGTACGATGCGAAGCGCCGCGGCAAGAACACGGTGAGTGTCTCCAGCTGAGTTGCGCGGAGTACAATGAGGCGGTCGTAGAGGCCGGTCGGATCGAGGGGTGAGCGAACGTGAGCCTTGCGCGGGCGCTTGCCGGCCTGCCGGATGACCCGGCCCTCGCGCAGACCCTGCGCGACGTCCTCCTGCTGTTCCGCCGGCATGCTTCCGAGTGGCTGACCGAGACCGACGTGCAGACGAAGACCGGCGGCGATCCGGGCCACGTGAGGCGGTTGCTGCCACTGCTCACGAAGGCGTTCGTGCTAGACTTCGACAGCGAATCCGACCGCTACCGCTACCGCGGGGATATCGCGCTCAACTACGAGATCGATACGTTCGTGCGCCGTGTCGAATACCATCGGAGTCATGTTCAGACCAACGTCGCCAGGTTCAGGGAGCGCTACGGCTCCTGACGCGCCTCCAAGCGGGGCGGGCGGCGCGAAGCGGAGCTGCCTGTGTTCGAGCCGATAGCACCCGGTGACCGCGGACCGGCGGTCGAAGACGTCCAGCAACGACTGCTCGTCCTCGGGTACGACCTGGGGCCGACCGGTGTGGATGGCGTGTTCCTCGGAGCCACCGACACGGCGGTCCGTGCTTTTCAGGAGTCGCACGATCTGGACGAGGACGGGGTCATCGGGCCGCGGACGTGGTCCGCGCTCGTGGACGCCACCTTCACCCTCGGCGACCGCCTGCTCTACCTCCGGTTCCCGCACCTGCACGGTGCGGACGTCAGGCGGCTCCAGGGTGCGCTCAACGTCCTGGGCTTCGCGTGCGGCGCACCGGACGGCATCTTCGGGGCGTTCACCGAGCGTGCTGTTCGGGAGTTCCAGGCCAACGTCGGCCTTCCGGTGGACGGCATCGCCGGGGCCGATACCGTGCGCATGCTCGATCGGCTCCGCCACGTGTGGGAGGGCAAGGATCCTACGTCACCCGCGGCTCTCGTTGTGGCCCCGGCGCGCGCTGCGGACGTCCTGAAGCGTGCGCGACTCACGGTCTGCTGGTCCGAGCCGTGCGGACGCGACGTTGCCGAGCGGCTCGCCAATCTCATGCTCGCCAGCGAGCCTGACGCTCACGTCATCGTCACCCGGGAGCCGTGTCCGGCTCCCGGCGGGCTCGTGCTCCATGTTGCCTGTGACGCGGGACGCGCCGCATCCTCCGGGCTCCCGGTCATCACACTCGGCGCCGAGGGTCCCGCCGAGGGCCGCTTCATCGCCGCGCTGCGCGCACCCGACGCGGTCACCGGAGCGTTCGTGCTCGTCCCGGCCGACGCCACGGAGTCGGAGCACGTGGCACAGGCGTGTGCCGTCCGGATCCTGGACGGCCTCTGCGCGTTCCTGTCCGGGCCGTAGACCTGTGTGGTACCATAGCGCGGCTTGCACCGCGCGGCTTGCTCCGCCACCGAACGACCGACACAGGAGGCGAGAGGCCTGAGAACGTTCATCACCCGCGCCTGCGGTCTCACACTCATCTTCGCGCTCGCGCTGACGGCCGTACCGGCGACAGCGGCGCCCGTCGACGACAAGCGAGCCGAGGCGGCTGAGGTTCAGGCGCAGATCGACGAACTCGACGGCGCACTCGAGATCGCCGCGGAGGACTACAACGAGGCCAAGGCCCGCTACGACGCCATCAGCGCACAGGTGGCGGACACCGAGGCGCGTCTTGCGGGACTCACCGCGCGGCAGGGCGAGCTCGTTGGGAATCTCGCCGCGCGGGCGGTGGGCATGTACCGGCAGGGGCCGCTCGGCGCGCTCGAGGTGCTGCTCGGCTCGACCACCTTCGAGGAGTTCGCGGCTACCTGGGATCTGCTGCAGGACATGAACGACAACGATGCTGCGCGCATCGCCGAACTCAAGCAGGTCCGTGCCCAGGTGGGCGAGACGCAGGCCCGGCTCTCCGTGCAGCAGGAAGAGGCGGCTTTCGAACTTGCGGACATGGAGGCGCGGAAGTCCGCGGTCGAGGCGCAGCTTGCCGAGCGTAACCGCGTCCTGGCGGGCATCAAGGCCGAGATCGCGGCGATCCTGCGCGAGCAGGACGAGGCCGAGCGGCGCCGGGCGGCAGCCGCCGCGGCTGTAGCGCGCGCCAGCATCAGCACGGCAGCATCGCGCTCCGAGGTGGTGCGGATCGCGCTCTCGAAGCTCGGCAGTCCGTACAAGTGGGCGGCGGCCGGTCCGGACTCCTTCGACTGCAGTGGTTTCACGATGTGGTGCTACGCGCAGGTGGGCGTGAGTCTGCCGCACTCCTCGCGCGCTCAGGTGAGCGTCGGTCAGCGGGTCTCCCGTGCGGACCTGCGCCCCGGCGACCTGGTGTTCTTCGGGAGGCCGCGCATCCATCACGTCGGCATGTACATCGGGAGCGGCAACTTCGTGCATGCGCCGACTACGGGCGACGTGGTCAAGATCTCAAGCCTGGCGGGCCGAAGCGACTACGTGGGGGCGACGAGACCGTAGATCGGCGCCGGCAGGGGCGTCAAGGGGCGAGGGGGGATCGTGTCGACCGGCCTATGGGCACCGCTCGGGACGCCCGACTACCGACGGCTATGGCTCGGGCAGACCGTCTCGGTCATCGGCGACAAGATCGACCAGATCGCTCTCGGCATCCTCGTCTTCGAGGCAACGGGCTCGGGCTTGCAGATGGGCATCATGCTCGCGATCTCCATGCTGCCCGCCGCGCTCTTCGGCATGCTGGCGGGCGCATACGTGGATCGCTGGGACCGTCGGCGGACCATGATCGCAGCCGACGTGGTCCGGGCGGGGCTCGTGCTTTCGGTTCCGTTCGCCATCGATGTCGGGCTGTGGCTCGTCTACCTGATCGCGCTTGCGGTGGCCACGGTATCGCTCTTCTTCGAGCCGGCCAAACTCTCGCTCATCCCGGACCTGGTGGGCTCGGAGCGTCTCATGGCGGCCAACTCGCTCGACAGTGTGAGCAGCTCTGCGTCCGAACTGCTCGGCCTTGCGTTCGCCGGCGGGCTGGTCGCGGCGATGGGGTACCGGGTGGCGTTCTTCATCGACGCGGCGACGTACCTGCTCTCCGCGGTCTTCATCCTCACCATCGCGTACCGAACGCAGCCCCGGGAGCGGCGTGGAGCCTCATGGCGTGACGTGCTGAGGGAGGCCACGGCGGGCGTGCGCTACATCGCAGACGAACCGGTCCTGAGGGACCTGCTCGTCGTGTATGCGGCTGCCATGACCGGTGTCGCCGCCTCGGTCACGTTCATCTACGTCCTCGCGCTCGATCGGTTCTCGGCCGGGGCGCCGGGGCTTGCCAGCCTGGACGCGGCCATCACCGTCGGCCTGCTCGTCGGCAGTTTCGCTGTCGCCAGAAGCGAGCTGTCCCGCGCGTCGCGAACGCTCCTTTTCGGACTGCTCGTCTTTGCCGCGCTCTTCGTCGTCGTGGCGTTCGCCCCTTCGCTCGTGTCGCTGATACCGCTGTTCTTCTTGCTCGGCATCGCGAACATGTACTTCTACGTGCCGATGGCGGTCATCGTGCAGAGCGTGGCGGCCCCCGAGATGCGGGGGCGCGCGCTGGCCGCCAAACAGGTGCTCTCGCGAGCGCTGTCGGTGGTGGGATTCGTGGGAGCCGGCTTCCTGGTCGAGCAGCTGGGCATCACCGAGTCGATCCTCATCTTCAGCGGCATCGTGGCCGCAGCTGCGCTCGTCGGGTTCACCCGCCCTCACCTGCGAGCGGCCTGACGTTCGGGTTCTCTGTGCTGTAGACTGTGCAGGTCAGGGGTGACGCATCCTCGGGATTCGTCGGCGCGATGATGGTGACTGTTGCGAAGGTGGCACCGATGGCCGAGATCGACGGACTACTGAAGCTGATGGCCGACCGCGGCAGCTCGGACCTTCATCTGAAGGTCGGGAGCCCGCCGGCGGTGCGCCTGAACGGTCGGCTCGTCGTCTTGCGGGACCTTCCATCGCTTGCGCCCGACGTGACCGCGAAGCTGGCGCTCGGCATGATGGACGACCGGCAGCGCCAGTCATTCGAGAACCATCGCGAAGTGGACTTCGCGTACTCCGTCTCCGGCGTGGGCCGCTTCCGGGTGAACGTGTTCCACCAGCGCGGCAGCGTGGGCATAACCATGCGCCGCGTGGCCACCGAGCGCTCGGGCATCGAGGAGCTCGGACTGCCGCCGGTGGTTCGCCGCCTCGCCGAGGAGCCGCGCGGCCTCGTACTCGTGACGGGCACGGCCGGCTCGGGCAAGACCACCACGCTCGCGGCGATGATCGATCACATCAACCACACCCGTGAGGGGCACATCGTCACGATCGAAGACCCGATCGAGGTGCTGCACCAGGACGTGAAGTGCATCATCAACCAGCGCGAGATCGGTATCGATACCGAGAGCTACGCCGATGCGCTTCGCCACGTCGTCCGCCAGGATCCCGACGTCGTCCTCATCGGCGAGATGCGCGACCACGAGACCGTTTCGGCGGCGCTCACGGCGGCGGAGATCGGCAACCTGGTGCTCTCCACGCTCCACACCATCGACGCCACCGAGACCATCAACCGCGTCATCGACTTCTTCCCCCCGTACCAGCAGAAGCAGATCCGCCTGATGCTCGCCTCTACGCTCAAGGGCATCATCTCGATGCGCCTCATCCCGTCGATCAACGGCGGGCTGGTGCCTGCGGTCGAGGTCATGGTGATGACCGGCACGATCCGCGAGTACATCACGGACTCGGAGAAGACGTACATGATCCGGGACGCGATGGAAGAGGGCGAGTACTACGGGATGCAGACGTTCGACCAGAGCCTGCTGCGTCTGTATCAGGATGGGCGTATCACGCTCGACGACGCCACGGCCATGGCGGGTAACGCGCACGACTTCAAGATCAAGGTGCGTCAGCTCGGAGTGACGCCGGAGCAGGCGGCTCAGAGCGGCATCTACTAGCCTCGGCCTTCACGGGCCGCGTCTCATTCGCTGTTCCGGCGCATCCTCTCTAGGGCGATGTGAACGACCAGCACGCCGACGACGGCTCCCCCGGTGTCGACGAGCCAGTCGGCCGGCTCGGGCATGCGGCCCGGAACAAACGCCTGGTGGAACTCGTCACTGAGCCCGTACAGCGATGCGAGCACGACTGCCACCACGCGTGCGTGTGGTGTGGCCAGAACGGGGCGGAACGTCAGCAAGTACAAACCGCCGAGTGCGGCGTAGAGCACGAAGTGACCGAGGGAGCCGAACCTGCCGATGGGCACCGCCGAGCCGGGCAACGACGAGAGCCCGAAGATGACCGCCATCCATGCGGCGGACGCCCCGGCCCATCCGACCTCCAGCCTCCCGGTCATGCCGAGGCGCCGGCCAGCAGCACGACCACGGCACGGCCGGCGTAGCCCAGCATCGTGACGGCGAGCTGCCCGCCGAAGGCCCATGCGACACCCAGCGTCGCATCGCGGCGGCCGACCCCTGCGCCCTCAAGACCCCGGCGCGTGAGGTAGGCCGAGGCCACGAGCGCAACGAGACGCAGCCCGCCGGTGAGTGCCAGAGCGTACGGAGCGAGTCCCGCGAGGTAGGCGGTCCTCAGACGGCCGCGATCGGCCCCGCCGCGGTCCAGAAGAAGCACGATGATCGCGAGGCGGGCCCCGGCCCAGGCGCACTCGATGAGTCCGGCTATGACCGCTGCGGCGAGTGTGGCTCCCGAAGCCAGCGCGATCCCTGCCCCCGCCAGGACGCCGAAGCCCAGCGCCCTGATGCCCACCGCCGCGGTCGTGGCGGGCAGGGTGTCGTTCCCGGCCGTCCACGCAACAGCGGTGGAGCGGATGTATCGTGCTTCATCGCGCCACTGCGCGGCCCACCGAGCGGCCGCATCGCCGAGGCCCCGGGCGGTCCACCGGGTGCCCGAGACCAGCGCCGTGAGCAGGCGACGCCAGCCGCGGAACAGCCCTCCGGCGATCGCGCCGAGAAGCGCGCGAAGGGAGTCGACAGGGTCGGTCGGTGGCATCTCGCGTGCTACCATGTGCGCGTCTTCCTCAGTCGGTCGGTGCCCGTACCGAGTGAGTCTACTAGACCGGCCCGTCCCACGGGTCGCGGGTGCGAAGGAGGGCGGCCGCGCGTGGGCCTGAGCCGTCTCACGACCATACTCAAAGCGGCCGCCGTGACGCTCACCGGCGTTCTCGTCCTGCTGCTGGCGGCGGGCGTCTACCTCTCTAGCGTCTCGGCGACGCTTCCCGAGATCGGCGTCGACCGCTCGGCACTCTCCCAGGCGCGGACCTCGGTGGTGTACGCGGCCGACGGCACCGTCCTGGCGCGCTGGCACGGTGAGCAGGACCGCACGTACGTGACCCTTGACAGCCTCCCCGCCACGATGCGCGACGCGGTCGTTGCAATCGAGGACGAGCGCTTCTACGAGCACAGCGGTGTGGACGGAGAGGCGATCGCCCGCGCGCTCAGGGTGAACGCCGAGGCCGGTGCCTACGCCCAGGGAGGCAGCACCATCACGCAGCAGGTGGTCAAGCTGCTGTTCACTGACGGCGAGCGCACGCTCGGACGGAAGATCCGCGAGGCCCTGCTCGCGTTCGAGCTCGAGACCAGGGCGAGTAAGGACCTCGTGCTCGAGACGTACCTCAACCTGGTGTACTTCGGCGAGGGCGCCTACGGAGTGGAGGCTGCGTCGCAGCGCTACTTCGGGCATCCGGCGAGCACGCTCACGCTCGAGGAGTCGGCGCTGCTTGCCGGCATCATACGCGCTCCATCCCGCTACTCGCCGTGTGCCGATGAGGATGCCGCCCGCCAGCGGCGCGACCTGGTGCTGCGCAAGATGTGGGAACTCGGCTACATCTCGGCGGCACAGCGCGCGGAAGCCACCGGGGTTTCGGTGACCATCAAGGACCGCTCCGACCAGCCCGTGGTCGCTCCCTACTTTGTAGAGTACGTGCGACAGACGCTTGTCGAAGAGCTCGGTTCAGAGGCGGTGTACGGCGGAGGTCTGCGGGTCTACACGACGCTCGATCCCCGACTCCAGTCGGTCGCCGAGGCGGCCGCACTCGGCACGCTCGACCGTCCGGAGGATCCGGACGTGGCGCTCGTCTGCATCGATCACGAGACCGGTGAGGTGGTCGCGATGGTGGGCGGCCGCGACTTCGCCGAGGACAAGTTCAACCTGGCGGTGCAGGGCAGACGGCAGCCGGGTTCGGCGTTCAAGACGTTCGTGCTCGTCACCGCTCTCGATCAAGGGGTGCAGCCCACCGACCGCTTCTCGGCGGTGCCTTACGAGGTCGCTGTCACCGACGGGGTGTGGAAGGTGCAGAACTACGAGAACTCGGTGACGGCGGGAGAGCTCACGCTCTCGGCTGCCACGAACTGGTCGGTGAACGCGGTGTACGCGCGACTGATCATGCAGGTGGGCCCCGACGCCGTCGTCGAGACGGCGAAGCGCATGGGCATCACGAGCCCGCTCGAGCCGAACCCCGCCATCGCGCTCGGCGGTCTCACCACCGGTGTCAGCCCGCTCGAGATGGCCTCGGCCTACGGGACCATCGCCGCCGCAGGGATGCACGTCGCGCCAACGGGTGTCGTCCGCGTCACCGACGACGTGGGCGAGACGGTGTGGGAGGCGCCGCGAGTTCGCGAGCGCGCCCTGAGCGAGCAGGTGGCCGCCCGTGCGTCGCTCATGCTCCACGACGTCATCGAGCAGGGCACGGGACGCGGCGCCAGCATCGGGTCGTGGGCCGCCGGCAAGACCGGTACGACCCAGCAGTGGCGCGACGCCTGGTTCGTCGGCTATGCGGGCAGGCTGACCACGGCGGTATGGGTGGGTCACGCCGAGGGACAGATCGCGATGACCGACGTGCGGGGGATCAAGGTGACCGGGGGGAGCTACCCCGCCTCGATATGGAAGCGGTTCATGGAGCAGGCCGTGCCGCTGGCCGGCGGCACGGCGGGTGACACGGATCCGGCGTCGGCTTCGGGCGCAGGGCGTCAGCGGGAGGTCACCATCTGCGTGGACAGCTTCCTGCTCGCCACGCCCCGCTGTCCGGAGACCGTGACGGTGCTGCTCGACGAGGCATCCATCCCGCCGGGTGTGTGTGCGCTCCCTCACTGACGCATGACGCAGAAGCCCGGGCGCATGCCCGGGCTTCTCTGATGTCGCTGTGAGGACCGGGACGTCCCCGGTCGGAGGCATCTAGCAGGCTGAGGTGACCCGCTGCTGCACGGCGCGTAGGATCGCGGGGTACGAAACCGCTCCGTCGTACACGGGCTCGCCGTCGATGGCGGTCACGGGGTAGATGAGTCCCTGTTCTTGGATGCGACGAACCATCTCGGAGTGCTGGGCGACGACCTCAGGCCGACTGGTGTCGTGATACGTGATGAGTGCGCTGTCGCCGAAACGGTGCTGTACCTCGGCGCGGATGATGGCTGTGATCTCCTCCGGAGTCCACGAGGGGCCTCAACCGCCCCCCCAGCACGCCGTGTCGGCGGGGAAGTCGAACACCTCTATGGTGATCACGGGATCGGGCATGGTTTCTCCTATCCGATGCGGACGGCTCCGCCGGGGCAGAAGCGAGCGCATACGGCACAGCCGGTGCATCGTGCCTCATCGACCTCGTACCCGTTGGCTCCGGGGTAGCTGCCTCCGGGTGCGGGGCGGATCGCCCCTCGAGGGCACACCCTGCGCGCAGGGCAACCGGGCGATCGGTCACAGGCCGACATCTCTATGCGAACGCGTGCCACGTGCGTCCCTTCCGCTCATCGCTGTCTTCCAGCGCCCGATTATATACCCCTGTGGGTATACGGTGCAAGTCCGGACGGCGTGTTCTCGCGCGTCGCAGACCGCGCAGTCGCAGCGGCGTTCATCGCTCACCCACGCCTCCCGTACGTCTGAAGCCACACGTCGCCGCCTCCTGCTGGTAGGATTGGACCGGCGCTAACGACGTGACAGCCTCGGCAAAGGCAGGACGACATGGGACCGAAGGTACTGACCGGCACGAAGGCGCAGGGCACGCTGTGGTACATGGTGGGCGCAGGCCTTCTCGTCGGTGTGCTCTACCCCCTCGTGATCACGCTGTTCATCACTCCGGAGAGCACGGCGGCCGCGATCGGCCTGTGGGCGCTGTCGATCGTCGCCGGCATCGGTCTCGGCATCGGCTGCCACTACCTGTCGGCTTGGATCTCCGAACGGACGCTGATGACCGTGCTGACGGACGTCAGTTCGTCGCTGGGCATATCAGCGCGGGAGGCGCGGGGCATCGAGGGTATCTCGGCCGAGATCGAGCGCGTCTTCGCCAACGTGCAGAGCCTGCTCGAGCAGATCCGATCGAGCAACCAGAGCATCAAAGCGGTGACGACCGAGGTCCTTGCTGCCACCGAGCAACAGGCGTCGGGCGCAGCCGAGCAGGCCGCTGCCGTCACCGAGACCTCGGCAACCGTTGAGGAACTCGCGCAGACCTCGAGCCAGATCGCCGATAACGCCGAGGCCGTTGTGAGGATCGCGGAGAAGACGCTTGCGAGCGCTGAGGAGGGCATGACCGCGGTGAGCAACACCGCCGCGGGCATCGAGGAGATACGCGAGACCACGATGCAGTCGTCAGACCGGATCCTCGCGCTCGGCGAGCGCAGCCAGGAGATCGGTCGCGTGCTGTCCATCATCGACGAGATCGCCGAGCAGACGAAGATCCTCGCCCTGAACGCGGCCATCGAGGCGGCGCGTGCCGGCGATGCGGGCAAGGGCTTCTCGGTCGTTGCCGAGGAGATCCGCAAGCTCGCCGACTCGGTCACCGAGTCCACGCAGGAGATCGGCCGCGTGGTACGCGAGATCCAAGCGTCGACCTCGGCGCTCATCATGCAGACGGAGAAAGCGGCCAAGAAGGTCACCGAGGGTCAGGACCTCGCCATCAACACGGCCACGGAGCTGCAGCGCATCGTGGCACAGGTGGAGGAGACCACCGATGCCGCCAAGCAGATCTCGATCGCAACGCAGCAGCAGCGGACCGCGTCCGACCAGGTCGTCGTGTCGATGAAGGAGGTCGCGCTCGTCTCGCAGCAGGCCGCCGAGACCTCACGCCAGATCACCGCAGCGATCATCGAGCTCAACAAGCTCGCCGACTCGATGGTGGTGCGCTGATGCACGAGACGGTAAACGGTCGCCTCGCGACCGCCGGTCTTTCGCTGCCTCCCACGCCTGCGGCAGTTGGCGCGTACGTGCCTGCAGTGCGCAGCGGCACGCTCGTGTTCACCTCGGGTCAGCTGCCCATGGTGGACGGGGAGCTCGTCGCGCGAGGCGCCGTCGATACGGAGGTCTCGGTCGAGACGGCGCATCAGTGCGCGACGGAGTGCGCCCTGCGCGCACTCGCAGCAGCGGCCTCGGTGGCCGATCTCGATTCGGTCGTCCGCGTCGTCAAGGTCACCGGGTATGTGGCCTCGGCTGTTGGCTTCACCGCGCAGCCTTCCGTGATCGATGCGGCAAGCGCGGTGATGAAGGCTGCCTTCGGCGAGTCGGGCGCGCATGCCCGCGAGGCCGTGGGCGTGGCAGCGCTGCCGCTTGGCGCGCCCGTCGAGGTCTCGGTCGTACTCGAGGTGTCCTGACGAGGAAGCTCGGCAGGAACGGAGCCCGTTCTGGCGAATCACCACCGTGAGGGCCAAGCCCTCTTCTGACCGTGCTGGTTTGTCTTGTCCCTTCACAAGGCTTCGGCTATCGTTTGAGTGTAGGCGGCGGGGGTGCCGTCTGAGCTTCGATGGGGCAGGGAACCTTGGGACATGAGCGAGGAGAGATGCGTATGGCGAAGATCTCGTTAGCCGGGTTCAAGGACCCGGTCCGCAGACCCAGGTACCTGATCTGGGTTGCGGTGGCGGCTATAAGCCTGGCCACCGTGCTGATCGTCGCGCTCGGTGCGACGTCGAGCTACTGGTTCTGCGGAGGCTTCTGCCACTCGGTCCAGCTTGACGCGGTTGCGGCGTACGACAACGGCTCACACAACATGGTCGCCTGTGTGTCGTGCCACCTGCCGGTCAACGGTGATCCGGTCACGTTCCTGTACCACAAGGCGCATGTGGGCATCGTGGGGGCTTACGAACTCACAACGAAGACCTACCACGTGCCGCTGAACCCGGTGAGCCACCTCGCGCTCGATGCGGGCCATATGGGCGAGGGCCAGTGTACGCAGTGCCACAGTATGGAGAACCGCACGATCACTCCGAGCGCGGGCATCATCATCGAGCATGAGGTCCACTCGGAAGAGCACATCCACTGCACGGTGTGTCACAACCGTGTCGCACACCCCGAGGCCGACATCGAGATCACGACGGTCAACCCCGAAGACGGCACGACGGCTGCCCGCCATGCCGACTTCATGACCATGACTGCATGCTTCCGGTGCCACACGCTCACGGGTGAGTCGCCCTCCGGCGAGGAGTACGTAGCGCCGGGCAAGTGCTCCGTGTGTCACCCCTCCGACTTCGACCTGAAGCCGGCCAACCACAAGGAGTCGGGCTTCTACCCCGCCGGCCACGCCGACCTTGCGATGCTTGAGGTCGACCACGTGACCGGTCGTCCTGGCGAGGACATCCAGCGTCCGTACAAGCATGGCGAGGGCTACATCGGCCCCGCGGGCACCGACGAGCACGAGGACTCAGGCTACGCGCCGAGTGAGGACGACCACGCGATCCACCTCGTGGATGTCCAGTCGGTCGACTACTGCGCCACCTGCCATGTCAAAGAGACGTTCTGCATGGACTGTCATGGCATGGAGATGCCGCACCCCGAGGAGTTCAAGACAAAGACGCACCCCGAACTCGTCGAGACCAAGATCGACAAGTGCGAGCTGTGCCACAAGCAGTCCGAGACGTTCTTCTGCGACTCGTGCCACCACGGCACGAAGGTCGGCTGGGAGTACGATCCGGCAGTCGCGTGGCAGACGCAGCATGCCACGAGCGTGGTCGAGGTCGGCGTGACGCCGTGTCTCGGCGCATGCCACGAGCAGCAGTTCTGCGTCGAATGCCACACCAAGCTGCAGCCGATTCCCGCGTCCCACAAGGCTGCGGACTGGCTGCACAAGGACCTCACGGTGACCACGTACCCGGACACGCCGGCAGTCGCTTCGGCGGCGCACGCGGTGAACGCGGGCAAGTCGATCGAGAGCTGTGACGTGTGCCATGGTCCCGGTGGCGTGCAGGCGAAGTTCTGCGCGGACTGCCACGGCATGGAGATCCCGCACCCCGACACGTTCAAGGCCAACCACGTGTCAGGCCGGAACACTCCCGCGCTGTGTGCGAACTGCCACCGTCAGCAGGAGCTCTGCTCCGATTGCCATCACGAGGGCGCCAAGAACGGCGTTCCGTGGGCGCAGCAGCACCCGGTGACGGTTGCCGCGACGGGCGCCAATCCGTGCTTCGAGAAGTGCCACGAAGACAAGCAGTTCTGCGTGGACTGCCACACGACGCTCAGCGCGGTCCCGGCATCGCACGAGGCTGCCGACTGGACGCGGCGTGCCGCCGAAGACCAGCCGGCCAAGCACCAGGTGGCGTACAAGGAAGCACAGGATTCGTGTGACTACTGCCACGGTGAAGGCGGCGTGACCGCGCAGTTCTGCACGAACTGTCACAAGCTCGACATGCCGCATCCCGACGGCTTCGACGAGGCGCACAAGGCCGACTTCGAGGCTGCGAAGTACACGAAGGCCGTGTGCGAGAACTGCCACAGCCAGTACTACTGCGATGCATGCCACCATCCCGGCAGTGTCCAGCAGCAGCCGTGGCGCACGTACCATCCGAACATCGTGAAGAAGGACGGCGCTCAGCCGTGCTTCGAGTGCCACGAGCCGACGTTCTGCGCCTACTGCCACGTGAGGCTGTAGTCAGCATCACGACGATTCCGTCGCACTGACGAAGGGCCCGGTCGGACAATCCGACCGGGCCCTTGTCGTTCGCATCGCAGGATGCAGCCAGGCCGCGTGCCCGGGGTTGTCAGGCTGCCACGGCCACCGCACCCAAGATGGTTTCAGAATCGCTTTGCCCTTGGTGCGGCGACCATGTATCATGGCACCTCGTCGGGATGTGGCTCAGCTTGGTAGAGCGCTGCGTTCGGGACGCAGAGGTCGTGGGTTCGAATCCCGCCATCCCGACCATCAGACCATGACCGACAGGCCGGTTCGCCGGCCTGTCGTCGCGTTTCGGGAGAGGTCATGCTGGACTTGTTCTTCCACGCGCTCGGCTACGGCCTGTGCCACCAGCTTCCGGAGCGGTCGTACTTCGCCGGTGGCTACCAACTGCCCGTGTGCGCACGCGATACGGGTATCTACCTCGGCTTCGCCCTGGGCGTCCTCGTGCTCTGGGTACTCGCGCGCCGTAGCCGGCCGACCGAGCTGCCGCGCTGGCCCGTCCTCGTGCTCATCGGCCTGTTCGTCGGCTCGATGGCGATCGATGGGGTTACGTCGTATGCGGGACTCAGGCAGACGACCAACGATCTCAGGCTCGCCACCGGCCTTGCGACCGGATGGGGCCTTGCGGCGCTGACCGTCCCGATGGTCAATGCGCAGCTCTGGCGGCGATCCGGGTCGGGGCGTGTTCCTGAAGGCGCGGGACAGGTGCTGCTGTGGGTGGCCGCGCTGATTGCCGCCTTCGGGGCTGCCCGCTCGTTGCTGCCGCTCACCGGGGTCGTCTATCCGCTTGTGACGTCCGCTGCGATTATCGTCACGTTCGTGGCGGTCAACCTCGTCTTCGTCGGTCTGATGCCTCCCTTCGAACGTGCTGCCGACCGGTGGCGCGATGCAGGTCTGCAGCTGCTGATCGCGGCGCTGCTCGCCGCGGCGGAGATTGCCGGGGCGGCGGCGCTGCGTATCGGTCTCGAGAGCCTCGCCTGATTCAGGCGGACCCTCGGATCCTGCGTCCGGGTCCGTGTCAGACCCGGCAGGTACGCTTCTTCGCAGAATCGCGAAGGAGGCGTTGACTGTGGCGCAACTCTCACTGCTGGCAAGCGAAGCGGGGATCTCCCTGTCCCTGTGGCTCGACGTGCTCGCCCGCGAGGCCCGTAGGCGTGGTGTCGCCGACAACCACGTGCGCGATGCGGTGCGGGCCAGCGCTTTGCGCTTCAGTGCGTGGGATGGGCGGGAGCTTGCGGGCGACCGCCAGGCTCGCGTGCGTGCCTACTTCGAGGCTGTGATCCGCAGACGCGTGCTGTCGAGGAGCGATGCTGTCTCCGTCAGCGCACGCCGGCGTCTCGTGGCTGCGTCCATCGAAGAGGACCTTGTCGGAGCCGGCTGGTCACGGGCAAGGGCGCGGGAGGAAGCGCTGAGGGTGCTTGGCGTCGACGATGACTCCGCAGGAGCTGCCTAGCGAGTGGACTGGGCGGCGAGCACGGCGTTCGTGTCGTAGGAGAACACCCACAGGCGCCGGAAGGCGAGCGGCTGGGCCCGGTCACCCCACGCCTCGACAACCACCCACGCGGGCTCAACGTCGTACGTGCACCGTTCGACGAGGACCGGCACTGCGTGCACATCGGGCGGGAACTCCTGCGTGAGGACGTTCGCGAGCGCGGCCGCGTCCTCGCCGTTCTGCCGAAGGTCCGCGAGGATGCGCTGGCGTTCCTCGGCGACTTTCTCGGGCTCGATGTCTGTTGCGGCGCCCGTGTCGGCCGATGACAGGAGTGCGGTAAGGTCGTCGGCTGTATACGAACCGCCCTCGGGTATATAGGTCGCAGTGAACGGCTGACCGCACGCCGCCATCGTCACGGCACCAAGAACCATGATGCAGAGTACCGCTGCTCGCATGTTCATCGGTCCCACCCCGTCGGTCGCCGTCACCGCCAATAGTAGACCATCCCACGGCGCCGTGAGGCTCGAGGAGGTAGTGCGTATGCACTCGATAATCTGCTTCACGTCCGACTTCGGTACCGGTGATACCTTCGTGGGAATCTGCCACGCGGTCATCCACCGTGCGTGTCCCCAGGCACGGATTGTCGACCTCGCACACAATATTCCGCCGTTCGACGTGCGCAAGGCCGCCGCGGTGGCTGCGGCGGGCGTCTGGCAGCTGCCGGACGCCATACACCTGGTGGTCGCCGACCCCGGAGTCGGCGGGGGCAGGATGGACCTCGCACTCGTGACGGGTGACGGGAGCATCCTCGTCGGACCGGACAACGGTGTCCTGATACCGGCCAGCTGGCGGTCGGGCGGTGTGACAGCGGCATACTCGCTGGTCCCCGAGCACCTGGACTTCCGTCAGCCTCTGCCGACCTTCCATGCCCGGGACATCCTCGCGCCTGCGGCCGCGGCTCTGGCGTGCGGGGTGGCACTGGAGGCCATAGGGGAGCCCGTCGCCGTCGAAGAGTTGGCCCCCGCACCGTTCGGGCCGTGCCGGCAGGAGGGCGACGCGCTCATCGCTGAGGTGATCGATATCGACCGCTTCGGCTCGCTACGCATGGCAGTGTCCGCCGAGGAGGTTCTCGGTCGCGGTCTGGATATCGGGCGACTGGAACTTGCGTTCGGCCATCTACGGATCGAGGTGCCGTTCGGCCGCACGTTCTCGGATGTCGGTGAGGGTGAGCCGGTGACCCTCATCGACTCATCGGGGTGGCTCACGCTGGCCGTGCGTCTCGGGAGCGCATCGGAGCGCTACGGCGTCGAGCCGGGGGCCACCGCCCGGGTCCGGCCGCTGCCACCGGGGTAGCGGGCGCATGCCGAAATGTCAGACCCGCCCGGTACGCTCTGCCCGAGTAGACGACGAGCGGAGGGCAGAGATGGCAACCCGGAGATATGCGGCGGAACTTCGCCCGGGAGATAGGGTAGACGACACGTACGTGCTGCGGGGCAAGGAGATGCGGGCCGCCAGAACAGGTGAGGCCTATCTCGCGCTCGAGCTCACGGATAGGAGTGGCCGCATCGCCGGTATCATGTTCCGGCCCGACCGCGCCGCCCAGGACGTGCCGGTCGACACGGTGGTCCGTGTCAGTGGGGCAGTGACCTCATACCGCGGCACCGATCGCATCTCGGTCACCAGCCTGCGGCCGTCGGAGCACTATGAGGCGACCGATATCATGGCCGTGAGCAGCCGTGACGTGCGCGAGATGGTCGATGAGCTTCGGACGCTCACCCGCCCCGTAGAAGATCCGGCGCTCGCCGCGCTGCTCCGGAGCGTGTTCGGCGACCGTGCCTTCTTCGCCCGCTTCAAGGTCTCACCAGCCGCGCACCACGCGTGTGTCGGAGGTCTGCTCGAGCATACCGTCGCAGTCGCCGCCATATGCACCCACCTCGCCGACGCCTATCCGCTGGCCGCACGCGACCTTCTCGTCTCGGCCGCGTTGTTACACGATGTCGGCGTGGTCGAGCAGCTCCGCGGCGGCATCGGCGTCGATCTGACCGATGAGGGTCGCCTACTGGGGCATGTGATGCTGGGTGAGCGCCGCATCCGTGCGGTGTGTGAGCGCGTTGATCCGCAGTTGAGTCCCGAGACCATGCTCTGCCTCACGCACGCCATCGCGGCTCATCACCAGGACGGGGGAGGGGCATCGGTGCCGGCTCCAGCCACACTCGAGGCACTGTTGCTCCACCGCGCCGACGAGATCGATATCACCGCCACGGGTTTCGCCGAAAGCCTTCGGCCCGCCGGGCTGGTGCAGGAGCCGTGGACCGGCACCGACAACCCGTTCGGAAGGCCGCTGCGCGCACCTCGCGAAACCGCTGCCGGAGGGGGCCCGAAGCCCCGAAGGGTGCTTCATGCCATGAGCGCCTGAGCGGCGGGCCGGTTGGGCTACAATCGATGGCGTCGGATCCGATTCGCCGCCCCGGGGTGGCGCTGGAGCAAGGAGTCGTCTCATGGGATACCCCAGAGCTGAGATCGGCGTGTTCGGTGGCAGCGGCTTCTACACTCTGCTTGAGAATGCGGTCGAGATAGCAATCGAGACCCCGTACGGCGAGCCGTCCTCGCCGGTGATGTACGGGGAGATCGGTGGCCGGACGGTCGCGTTCCTGCCACGGCACGGGCTGTCTCATCAGTATCCGCCGCACGTCATCAACTACCGGGCGAACGTCTGGGCGATGAAGGAACTCGGGGTAAGCCGGATCATCGGGCCCAACGCATGCGGCTCGCTGCAGCCCCACGTGAAGCCGGGCGACTTCGTGATCTGCGACCAGTTCGTGGACAGGACGTCGGGGCGCAAGGACACGTTCTATGACGGACCGCAGACCACGCACGTGTCGTCGGCCGATCCCTACTGCCCGACCATGCGCCAGATCGCCATCGAGAAGTGCAAAGAACTCGGCATCGGCGTGCATCCCTCCGGCACCGTGGTCGTCATCCAGGGTCCTCGTTTCTCCACGCGCGCCGAGTCACGCTGGTTCGCATCCCAGGGCTGGGAGGTCATCAACATGACCCAGTACCCCGAGTCGTACCTCGCCCGCGAGCTTGCGATCTGCTACTGCAACATCTCCCTCATCACCGACTACGACGCGGGCACCGCCGGCGCCGAGCCGGTCACCAATGATGAGGTCGTGCGCGTGTTCGCCGAGAACAACCAGAAGGTGAAGGATCTGCTTTTCGCGATGATTCCTGCGCTGCCCGCCGAGCGTCGGTGCGTGTGTGCGACCGCCCTTGACGGCGCGGTGTTCTAGATGGTGGTTCGCTGCGGTATGCGGATCGGCTGAGATATGTTCGGACTCCCGTCGCTCAAGCTGGGCCGCATCTTCGGGATACCCATCGAGGTCGATGCGAGCTGGTTCTTCGTGTTCTTCCTGGTCGCGTCGACGTTGACGACCAGCTACTTCCCGTCCGCACTTCCCGACCGCGGTCCCGTCACGTACGTGGCGCTCGGCTTCGTGACAGCTCTCGCGTTCTTCGGATCGCTCGTGCTGCACGAGCTGGCCCACTCGCTCGTGGCCCGGGCGGGCGGTCTGCGCATCTCTAAGGTGACGCTCTTTCTTTTCGGCGGTGTCTCGCAGCTCGAGGACGAGCCACGCGGACCCGGGCACGAGTTCGTCATGGCCATCGCAGGGCCCCTTACGAGTGTTCTCATCGCGGTAGGGGCCTGGTTCGCTTTCGTAGCCCTGCGCGCGGCCGGCGCTCGTGACGTGTTATGGGTTCCGCTCGAGTACCTCGCGCTCATTAATGCGTCGCTGGCGTTCTTCAACCTGCTGCCGGGCTTCCCGCTCGACGGGGGTCGCGTGCTCAGGGCGCTGCTCTGGGCGCTCACGAAGGACCTCCTCAAGGCGACCAAGTGGGCGAGCCGCGTGGGGCAGGCGCTCGGCAGCATCCTCATCGCGATCGCCGTGTTCGGGGTACTGCAGGGCACGTTCGACCTCGTGTGGTTCGCGGTCATGGGGTGGTTCCTCACGAGTCTTGCGGCGGGAGCGTATCAGCAGCAGCTCATGCGCGCTGCGCTGGTCGAGGTGCCGCTCAGCCGTATCATGTCGACGCCTGCCGTGCTTGCACCGGCCGACATCACCCTCGAGGAGATGGCGCACTCGTACTTCCTCGGCGGGCGTCATACGCGCTACCCGGTCGTCAAAGACGGGCGGGTCATCGGTCTGATCGATATCGACAGAGTCAACGAAGTACCGCGGGAGGAGTGGCCTCTCATGACGGTCGCCGATGTGGCCGCACGAGACCTGCGGGACGTGGTCGCGACTCCACAGACATCGGTCGACGAGGTGCTCGGCCGGCTCGAATCCGCGGGCCCGGGGGCCATCCTGGTCGTCGAGGACGGGCGGCTCGCCGGCATCGTGACGCGGTCGGACATCATCCGCCTGGTGCGGGAGACATCGCGTCACCCGTAGCCGCACTCGCCCGGTGGCGCTTCTATACAGCCTTGTAACGCGCGGTTACCATGTCGGTAGCACGTCCAGCTGCTTGTGATGGAGCACGCCGTGTCCGAACGCATCCCCGAAGGTGTCATCGAGCGTCTCCCGCTCTACCTCAACGCTCTCATCCAGCTCAGGCGAGACGGGGTGGCGACGGTCTCCTCGGCGCGCATGGGCGAGCTGACACTCGTGAACCCCGCTCAGATCCGGCGTGACCTCACGCACTTCGGTTCGTTCGGCAAGCGCGGCGTGGGCTATGACGTCGTCAACCTCGTCGACCGCCTCCAGCGCATCCTGGGCGCCGATCACGTGCACCGTCTGGCGCTCGTGGGCGCCGGCAACCTCGGCTCGGCCATCGCCGGCTACAACGGGCTGCGACAGCACGGATTCATGGTGACAACGATCTTCGACAGCGACCCCCGGAAAGTGGGGACGCGCATCGGAGATATCACGATCCAGCCGATCGAGCAGCTCGAGCGCGTCGTGCGCGACCAGGACATCCGGATCGGGGTCGTGGCAGTGCCGCCGGAGGCGGCCCAGGAGGCGGTCGACCGTCTCTCGGCCGCCGGCGTTCGCATCATCCTGAACTACACGTCGATGATCGTGCGCGTTCCGCCGGGCGTGACACTCCACAACACCGATCCGGTACACGAACTGCTCCACACCCTCTACTATCTCTCCCGGGCCGATGGCGGAGGTCGCGTGTGAGGCCGCCGCGAGCCGCTCGGACGAACGCCCGGTGAGGGCGCGGGCCGCTCCCCGGGCACCGTGGCGCGGGTGCGGGTAAGATGATAAGCTGACGGTCGGTCACATGACGACCCGGTCCGGATGTGCCGGGTCGAGGAACAGAGGAGGTACCATGGCGATCTTCGGTCTTCCCGGCGGTGCTGAGTTGTGGATCATCCTCGGCATCGTCCTGCTGCTCTTCGGCCCCACGCAGCTGCCCAAGCTGGCCAAGACCTTCGGCAAGTCGGCGAGGGTGCTGAAGGACAGCATGGAGGGTCGCATCGAGGAGGATGAAGCCGAGGAGGTGGCGGAAGCCGCCAAGAGGGCTGAGTCGGCCGATGACGACTCGAGCGCGTAGCAGCACGACATAGCGTGGGATTCTCAGAAGGCGCCTGCGGGCGCCTTCTTTGCTGTCGGATGGCGGTGTCGCCCGGTATCGCACCTGGCGCGCTTCGTGCTTGTATCGGCGCTCGACCGCCGCTATACTACCCGGAGCCCTAGACCGGCCAGCCGGAACCGCCAGTTCCAGGGAATCCCGGCGGACCGACCCACAGGAGTCAGCATGCAGAAGGAAGTCGCGCTCACCCCCGAAGGCCAGACCCGGCTCGAGCAGGAGCTCGTGCACCTGGAGACCGTCAGGCGGCGTGAGGTCGGGGAGCGTATCAAGGAAGCCAAGGAGTTCGGGGACATCTCGGAGAACTCCGAGTACGACGACGCCAAGAACGAGCAGGCGTGGGTCGAGAGCCGGATCGCCGAGATCAGCCAGATCCTGTCGAACGCGACCATCATCGAGTCACCGAAGCGTCGCGATCGCGTGACACTCGGTGCCCGGGTCCACCTCAAGGACCTCGGCACAGGGGACGCGTTCGCCTACCAGCTCGTCGGTTCGGCCGAGGCCGACCCGACCCACGACCGCATCTCGAACGAGTCGCCGGTCGGTCAGGCGGTCATGGGGGCCAAGAAGGGTGACGTCGTCCGCGTGACCACGCCCCGCGGTGCCGTCATCGAGTACGAGGTCGTCTCCATCACGAAGTAACGGGGGAGCGATGACCGACGAGGGGGCCACAGACGCGCGGCCGGGAGACGAGATCGCCGTTCGCGCGCGCAAGCTCGACGCGCTGCGGGCCGCCGGCATTGAGCCGTACCCGGACCGGTATGAACGCACCGCCACCTCCGCCGAACTCTCCGCGCGTTACGGTACGCTCGAACCGGGCGACGAGGTTGCTGACGAGGTCGCCGTGGCGGGTCGCCTCGTTGCTAAGCGAGACCAGGGCAAAGTGCTGTTCCTGGTCCTGCGCGACACCACCGATGAGATCCAGCTGTTCTGCCGGGTGAACGTTCTCGGCGAGGAGGCCTTCGCCGCCGCCGCCGATCTCGATCTTGGCGACTGGGTCGGAGCGTCGGGAACGGTGCTGCGCACACGTCGTGGCGAGCTGTCGGTCGCGCCCTCGGCCGTCCGTTTGCTCTCCAAGTCGCTGCGCCCGCTCCCCGAGAAGTTCCACGGTCTCACCGACACCGAGACGCGTTACCGTCAGCGCTACGTCGATCTCATCGCCAATCCCGAGGTGCGCGGCGTCTTCGAGACGCGGTTCGCGGTGATCGCGGCGACGCGGCGTTTCATGGAGCGTCGCGGTTTCCTCGAGGTGGAGACGCCCATGCTCCAGCCCATCCCGGGTGGCGCGACGGCGCGTCCGTTCGTGACGCACCACAACGCACTCGGCATGGACCTCTACCTGCGCATCGCGCCCGAGCTCTACCTCAAGCGGCTGCTGGTCGGCGGCTTCGAGCGCGTGTATGAGATCAACCGCTCGTTCCGCAACGAGGGAATGTCGCCCCGGCACAATCCCGAGTTCACCATGCTCGAGGCGTACCAGGCCTTCGGCGACATGGAGACGATGCGTGAGCTGACCGAATCGCTCATCACCGAGGTAGCGGCCGAGGTGCTCGGGACGCTCGAGATCGAGTATCAGGGCGAGGCTGTTTCGCTCGCCTCGCCGTGGCGCCAGGCCCCGATGGCCGAACTCGTGAGCGAGGCTGCCGGCCGTCCCGTGAGCGTCCAGACGCCGAGGGAGGACCTGGCGCGGCTGTGTGCGGAGCACGACATCCCGATCGAGGCGGGCTGGGGGCCGGGCAAGCTGCTCAACGAACTCTTCGAGAGGCTCGTGGAGCACACACTCATCCAACCGACCTTCGTCACGCACTACCCGGCAGAGACCTCGCCGCTCGCGCGTCGCAACGATGCGGACCCCGATATCACCGACCGTTTCGAGCTCATCATCACCGGCAGGGAGTTCGCCAACGCGTTCTCCGAGCTCATCGACCCGGTGGATCAGCGGGCGCGCTTCGAGGCGCAAGCCGCCGCCAAGGACGCGGGTGACGACGAGGCGATGTGGGTGGATGAAGACTACCTGCGTGCGCAGGAGTACGGGATGCCGCCCGCCGGCGGGCTCGGCATCGGCATCGACCGCCTGGTGATGCTGCTTACCGACAGCCCATCCATCCGGGACGTGCTGCTCTTCCCCCACATGCGGCCCGAGGCGTAGGACCCGCATCTGCTGCACGGCGCCAGGCGCACCCCTCGAGCCACAATCTGAGTGCAGCGCGCTCATATCCGGTGGCACTCTGCTTGCTCCATGGATGGCGGATCCCGCCCGATGTCGGTCGGCGGGGTAGAATACGTGATACGGCACCTTACGCGCTCCGGCGCGCTTGGATAGGAGAGAACCATCATGTTCGAGCGTTTCACTGAGAAGGCACGACGTGTGGTGGTGTACGCGCAGGAAGAGGCGCGCATGCTGAACCAGAACTACATCGGCACCGAGCACCTGCTGCTCGGCCTCATCCGCGAGCAGGACGGGATCGCGGCCAAGGCGCTCGAGAGTCTCGACGTCTCGGTCGAGGACGTCCACCAGCAGGTCGAGGAGCTCATCGGCCGGGGCACGTACGTGCCCACCGGTCACATCCCGTTCACGCCTCGCGCCAAGAAGGTGCTCGAGCTGTCGCTTCGCGAGGCGCTGCAGCTCGGCCACAACTACATCGGCACCGAGCACATCCTGCTCGGCCTCATCCGTGAGGGTGAGGGCGTGGCCGCGCAGGTGCTTCTGAGCCTGGGCGCCGACCTGGAGAAGGTTCGCTCTGCCGTGATCCAGCTTCTCTCGGGCTACTACGGGAAGCAGACGGAGCCCGGCGAGGAGCGCCGCGGCGGCCGCGGCGGAGAAGCCGCGCTGCTGGACGAGTTCGGCCGCAATCTCACACGCGCCGCGAGTGAGGGCAAGCTCGATCCGGTCGTTGGCCGCGAGCAGGAGATCGAGCGGGTCATGCAGATTCTCTCGCGCCGGACGAAGAACAACCCCGTGCTCATCGGCGAGCCCGGCGTGGGCAAGACAGCGGTCGTGGAAGGACTCGCGCAGCGCATCTCCGCCGACGAGGTGCCTGAGACGCTGAGCGAGAAGCAGCTCTACACGCTCGACCTCGCAGCGCTCGTGGCCGGCAGCAAGTACCGCGGTGAGTTCGAGGACCGCCTCAAGAAGGTCATGAAGGAGATCCGCGAGCGCGGCGACATCATCCTGTTCGTCGACGAGATGCACACGCTCGTCGGTGCCGGCGCGGCCGAGGGTGCCATCGACGCGGCGAGCATCATCAAGCCGGCGCTCGCGCGCGGCGAGCTGCAGACCATCGGTGCCACCACCCTCGACGAGTACCGCAAGTACGTGGAGAAGGATCCGGCCCTCGAGCGCAGGTTCCAGCCCATCATGGTGGGTGAGCCGAGCGTCCGGGAGACCATCGAGATCCTCTACGGCCTGCGCGATCGCTACGAGGCCCATCATCGGGTTTCGATCACCGACGCCGCGGTCGATGCGGCGGCCAATCTCGCCGATCGCTACATCTCCGACCGTTTCCTGCCCGACAAGGCGATCGATCTCATCGACGAGGCCGGCTCCAAGATGCGGATCAAGATGATGACCGCGCCTCCGGGTGTCCGCGAGGTCGACGAGCGCCTGAAGCAGGTCCGCCAGGAGAAAGAAGCGGCCATCGAGGCGCAGGAGTTCGAGAAGGCCGCCTCGCTGCGCGACCGCGAGAAGCAGGTGCTCGCCGAGAAGCGCGCCATGGAAGAGGAGTGGCGCAAGCCTGAGGCCCAGCGTCTCGTCGAGGTGACGGAGCGCGAGATCGCCGACATCGTGTCGATGTGGACCGGCATCCCGGTGGCGAGTCTCACCGAGGAGGAGACCCAGAAGCTCCTGCGCATGGAGGCGAGCATCCACGAGCGGATCGTGGGCCAGGACGAAGCGGTCACCGCGATATCGAGGGCGATCAGGCGCACGCGCGCCGGGCTCAAGGACCCGGCCCGGCCGGCGGGATCGTTCATCTTCCTCGGCCCCTCGGGTGTGGGCAAGACGGAGCTCGCCAAGGCGCTCGCGGCGTTCCTGTTCGGCAACGAGGACGCGCTCATCTCGCTCGACATGAGCGAGTACATGGAGAAGCACACGGTGTCGCGGCTCGTCGGATCGCCGCCAGGATACGTCGGGTTCGACGAAGGCGGCCAGCTCACCGAGGCCGTCCGGCGTCGTCCCTACTCGGTGGTGCTGTTCGACGAGATCGAGAAGGCCCACCCCGACGTGTTCAACGTCCTGCTCCAGATCTTCGAGGAGGGCCGCCTCACCGACGCCCACGGCCGCAAGGTCGACTTCAAGAACGTCATCCTCATCATGACGTCCAACCTTGGTGCGCGTGACATCGTCAAGGGTCAGACGCTCGGGTTCTCGGCTCAGGAGTCCGGAGCGCTCGCGTACGACACGCTCAAGGAACGCGTCACCGGCGAGCTCAAGAAGGTCTTCCGTCCCGAGTTCCTCAACCGGGTCGACGAGGTCATCGTGTTCCACGACCTCACGAGCGAGGAGATCATGTCCATCGTCGACCTCATGTTCGCGCGCCTGCGCGATCAACTGCTCGCGCAGGGCATCGGCATCCAGCTCACACCGGCCGCGCGGGAACTGCTCGCGCGGGAGGGCTTCGATCCGGCGCTCGGCGCCAGGCCCCTCCGCCGGGCCATCCAGCGTCTGGTCGAGGATCCACTCTCCGAGCAGCTGCTCGCGGGCGAGTGGCTCCCCGGCGAGGTCGTGCTCGTGGACCTCGAGGATGGCGAGGTCGTCTTCCGCAAGACCGAGGGGCAGGTCGAGGAGGCGGAGCCTCCCGTGGCCAGCAGCCCCAAGGCGACGATGCCGACACGGAGCGGACGCTCGCGGCGCGGCGGCGTCGCCGATGGTGCGGCGGGCGCCTGAGCGGTGGCGAAATCACGGAGCACCTGGCGCTGTCAGCAGTGTGACACCGCTTCGGCGCGCTGGCTGGGCCGTTGCCCCGAGTGCGGAGGGTTCGGTACGTTCGTCGAGGAGCTGCCCCGCGTGCAGGCGCCCGGTACCGGCAGCGTGGAGGGCACCGCGCGCCCGGTGACCGCCCTCGCCGACGTGACCGTAGCGGCCGGCCACCGTGTCCCCACGGGCATCACCGAGTTCGATCGGGTGCTCGGTGGCGGCCTGGTGCGGGGTTCGGTCGTCCTCATCGGAGGCGAGCCGGGCATCGGCAAGTCCACACTCCTGCTGCAGGCGGCGGGTCGCCTCGGCTCGGCCGGCGTCCCCGTGCTCTATGTGTGCGGCGAGGAGTCGCTCGAGCAGGTGCGCTCGCGGGCCGACCGCGTGGATGCCGGCCCCGGCATCTCGCTTCTCGCCGAGGTGGACGCGGCCGCCATCGAGGCGACGGTCCTTGCCGAGCGACCCGCGGTCGTCATCATCGATTCGATCCAGACGCTGTTCGACCCCGGGCTCGACGGTGTACCCGGAAGCGTCGGCCAGGTGCGTGCTACGGCCGCACGCCTGGTGCGATTGGCCAAGACGCAGGATGTCACGCTCATCGTCGTCGGCCACGTCACCAAGGAGGGCTCCATCGCCGGTCCCCGCGTACTGGAGCATGTGGTGGACACCGTGCTGTACTTCGAAGGCGACTCCGACCACGCGTTCCGCATCGTCCGTGCGGCGAAGAACCGCTTCGGCTCCGTCTCAGAGATCGGCATATTCGAGATGGGAGAGGATGGACTTGCCGAAGTAGGGCATCCGTCGGCAGCGTTGCTCAGCCGTCGCAGTGAAGGCGTCGCAGGGGCGGTGGTCATGGCCACCATGGAGGGGAGCCGCCCGCTCCTCGTCGAGGTGCAGGCCCTCGTCACGCCGAGCTACCTGCCGGCGCCGCGCCGGCTCTCGGTGGGCGTCGACACCCCACGACTCCTGCAGGTGCTTGCCGTCGCCGAGCGACGCGCGTCCCTCCCGCTCGGCTCGTTCGACGTGTACGTGGCGGTTGCCGGTGGCGTGCGCGTCACCGAGCCGGCGATCGACCTCCCGCTTGCGCTCGCGATCGCTTCGGCCCGGCGCGACCAGGCGGTACCGCGACAGTGCGCGGCGTTCGGCGAGCTGAGTCTCACCGGCGAGGTGCGCCCCGTCCCGCACGAGGCCGCGCGCGTCAGGGAGGCGGCCCGGATGGGCTTCGACGCCGTCCTCGGACCCGCACGGGCCGGCAAGGACGTGCCCGGCGGCATGCGCGGCGTCCGGACCCTGGCCGAGGCCATGGAGGCGCTGCTGCCGTAGCGGGCGGTGCTAGCCGCCGCGAAGCGCACGTGGCAGAATCGGACATGACGATACCCGTGCCGAGGGAGGTGGCGTGGACGCGACCCGCGAGGACCCGATGCTCACCGCGCTCGAGTCGGTGGCGCCCGGGACACCGCTGCGCCAGGCGCTCGAGTACATCATCGCCGCACGGACCGGCGCTCTCATCGTGATCGGTGATGAAGAAGGCGCCGACGCCATCAGCAACGGTGGTTTCGAGATCGGCGCGGAGTTCACGCCGCAGCGCCTCTTCGAACTCTCCAAGATGGACGGCGCGATCCTGCTCGATGTCGAGGTCACCCGCATCCGGCGCGCCAACGCGCATCTCATGCCCGACCCGTCGCTTCCCACCTCGGAGACCGGCATGCGTCATCGCACCGCAGAGCGTGTCAGCCGGCAGACCGACGCGCTCGTGATCTCGGTCTCGCAGCGCCGCGAGGTCGTCAGCCTGTATCGAGGCGGCACCCGCCTCATCCTCGAGGACATCGATGTGGTGCTCGCCAAGGCCAACCAGGCGCTCCAGACGCTGCAGCGCTACCGCAGCAGGCTCGACGAAGTCTCGGCTCACCTCACCGCGCTCGAGTGTGAGGACCTCGTAACGTTCGGTGCGGTCGCAGTCGTCGTGCAGCGCTCCGAGATGCTGCGCCGAGTCGCGCGCGAGGTCAACCGGCATGTGACCGAGCTGGGAACCGAGGGCCGCCTCGTGCAGCTCCAGGCCGACGAGCTCACGGCCGGCGCTGACGACGACTACCTGATGCTCATCCGTGACTACCTGCCCGACAGCACGCCGCGCAAGGCGGCGGCGGCCCTCAACCGCATCGGCTCGCTCGAGCCCGACCAGCTGCTCGACGTCTCGGCGATCGGTGTTGCTATGGGATATGCGGCCAAGACCGATCTCGAGGAGCAGCGTGTCGTGTCGCGGGGTTACCGGCAGCTGCGCAGGATACCGCTGCTGCCCGGCACGGTCATCAACCGGCTCGTGGACCGGTTCGGCACCCTCGCCGGTCTGCTCGACGCCGACGTGGCCGATCTCGACGACGTCGATGGCGTCGGTGCCCGACGGGCCCGCGCGATCAGCGACGGCCTGCGGCGCATCCGGGAGCGCGCGCAACTCTGAGACAGGGCCTGTGCTACCATCGGTGCTGGTCAGGCTGGTGCACCGTGTCGGCCGCGCCACACGCAACGCCGCTGGACCAAGAGGAGGTGAAGGCGCTCTTCGGACGCGACATCCGACAGCAGGGCGTCGAGTAGATGATCGTTCAGCTCGCGCGTATCGCACTGGTCACCGCGGGCGCACTCGGCGGGTTCTTCGTTTCCGGGCAGATCGACTGGACGGCCCAGACAGGCTACTCAGAAGGTTCCGTCATCTTCATTCTGATCATCCTGGGTGCTTCGATGGGCTACATCCTCGGCGGGATCCTCGGGCGGGAACTCACCGTTGCGTACCGGCGGACCGAGCAGCGTCTCGCTGAGCTCGAGACCCCCACGCTGATCCTGGGCGCGGTCGGTCTGGTGCTCGGTCTGTTCGTTGCGTTCCTCATATCCTCGTCGCTCCTCCGCTACATCGAACGGCCGCAGTGGGTGGGACTTGCGGCTACCATCCTCGTCTACCTCTTCGGCGCATACGCGGGTGTGTCGCTGTTCATGCTGCCTGCTCGCGAGGGCAAGCCGCTGTGGCCGACGGGCGTGCTCTCCCCGCTCGCCGATCGTCCGCCGAAGCTCCTCGACACGAGCGCGATCATCGACGGTCGCTTCGCCGAGCTCGCGCGGGCCGGGCTTCTTGAAGGTCCGATCCGCGTGCCCCGGTTCGTGCTCATGGAGCTCCAGACGCTCGCGGACTCAGCCGACGACAACCGGCGGGCTCGGGGGCGGCGCGGTCTCGATCTCCTGACGACGCTCTCAGCGGGTGCGGGGACCGTCTCGGTCATGGAGGCCGACTTCCCCGATGTCCCGACGGTCGATGCCAAGCTGATCAAGCTTGCGCTCTCGAGCGCCGGACCGATGATCACGGTCGACTACAACCTCACCAAGGTCGCCCGAGTCGAGGGTGTGACCGTCCTCAACGTGAACGAGATCGCTGAAGCGCTGCGTCCGGTGCTTCTGCCCGGGGACCTGCTTCACATCGCCGTCATCAAGGCAGGCAAAGAGGCGGGGCAGGGCGTGGGTTACCTGGAGGACGGCACGATGGTGGTTGTGGCCAACGGTGCTGCATCGGTCGGCGCGGAGCTGGATGTCGAGGTGACATCGGTGCTGCAGACGTCGGCCGGGCGAATGGTCTTCGCGCGACCGGCGGTGGCGTCGTGATCGCCGCGATCATCGTCGCGGGCGGCTCGGGAGAGCGCCTCGGCCTGCCGGGAGGCAAGCAGCTCGCGCGCGTGGCAGGGCTTCCGGTCCTCGCGCACACGCTGCGCGCGTTCGATGCGTGTGACGAGGTGGATGCCGTCGTGGTGGTGGCGCACCCCGAGCGTACGGAGGAGTATCGCGCCGAGGCCGTCGGGCCCGCATCGGGCAAGATCCTGGCGGTGGTGGCCGGGGGCGAGACGCGACAGGCATCGGTGGTGTGCGGGCTGCGGGTCGTACCGGCCGACGTCGACATCATCGTGGTGCACGACGGGGCGCGCCCGCTGGTGACGCCCGCGGTCATCTCGGCGGCGGTCTCCGCGCTGCTGGCCGATCCCGCGCTCGACGGGGTCGTGGTCGGCCATCCGTCGTACGACACGCTGAAGATCGTCGACGAGGATGCGCGCGTGGTGGGCACCGCCGACCGGCGCGTCTTCTGGTCGGCGCAGACGCCGCAGGTGTTCAGGGCCGATGTGCTGCGGGAAGCTTACGAGCGTGCCGAGTCGCTCGGCATCGAAGGCACCGACGACGCCGCCATCGTGGAGGCAGCCGGAGGGCGCGTCGCCATGGTGCCCGGTCCCCGCGACAACGTGAAGGTGACCGTGCCCGAGGACCTGCGTGTCGTCGAGCGGGCGCTTGCGGGCGGGAGGAGCGCGGACATGGCCGCAACCAGGATCGGGCTCGGCTACGATGTGCATGCCTTCGCCGAGGGCCGGGCGCTCGTCCTGGGCGGTGTGGAGGTCCCGCACGACCGGGGTCTTGCCGGGCACTCCGACGCCGACGTGCTCGCGCACGCAATCATGGACGCCATCGTGGGGGCACTTCGCGAGGGCGACATCGGGCGGCTCTTTCCGGACACCGACCCGGCCTACCGCGGCATCTCGAGCATCGAGCTGCTTCGCAGGGTCGCGGCGCTCACCGCCGGGCGCGGCTACCGGCTCGTCGACCTGGACGCCGTGCTCGTGCTCGAGGCGCCTCGTATCGCGCCGTATCGCGAGCGGATGCGCGCGGTGCTTGCCGAAGCGCTCGGCGTGTCACCCGAGCAGGTGGGCGTCAAGGCGACCACCACCGAGGGGCTCGGGTTCGAGGGCAGGGGCGAGGGTGTTGCGGCGCACGCGGTCGTGCTGCTCGAGCGTACGGCGGGATGAGTCTCCGGCGTTGGCGTTACATACCCGGCGCCTACGCCCGCTCGGTTGACACGCTGCAAGCGTACGCACGATAGTAGTGCGACTGTCCGACGACGGACCCGGTACGAGGAGGTCACAGGCGAGATGCTGTCGCGTCTCCGAGGGGATGTCGCCGCTGTCAGAGAGCGTGACCCGGCGTGCACGTCGACCTGGTCGGCGCTGACCAACTACCCCGGCCTGTGGGCCGTCTGGTGGCATCGGATCACCCATCGCCTTCACCGGGCCGGCTTCGTGTGGCTTGCCAGATGGCTCAGCCAGCGCGTGCGGCGCCGCACTGGCATCGAGATCCATCCCGGTGCCACGATCGGCGAGCGCTTCTTCATCGATCACGGCATGGGTGTGGTCATCGGCGAGACCACCGTGATCGGGCGTGATGTGACGCTCTACCAGGGCGTCACCCTCGGCGGCACGGGTAAGGAGCACGGCAAGCGGCATCCGACCATCGAGGACTTCGTCGTGGTCGGCGTGGGCGCCACCGTCCTCGGCGACATCACCATCGGACGCGGTTCGCGCGTTGGTGCGGGTGCGGTCGTGATCGGTGACGTTCCGCCCAACAGCACCGTGGTCGGCATACCCGGCCGCGTGGTGGTGAGCGAGGGCAGGCGGGTGGACGTCATCGACCTGCACCACGAAGACCTGCCCGACCCGGTGATTGAGATGTACCGCGCGATGCACCGTCGCATGGACCGCCTTGAGGCGCGCCTCGCGCGCGACGAAGGCGTTAGTGAGGAAGAGGACAGGCCGGTGTTCGATCCGGCTGAAAGCTCCGATCAGGACCGGGATGGCGATGACGATACGCGTCTATAACACACTCTCACGCACCAAGGAGGAGTTCGTTCCTCGCGACCCGGGCGCGGTGTCCATGTACGTCTGCGGACCCACGGTCTACAACCACATCCACATCGGCAACGCGCGCACGTTCCTCACCTTCGACGTCATCCGGCGCTATCTGGCGTACCGGGGCTTCGACGTGCGCTTCGTGCAGAACATCACCGACGTGGACGACAAGATCATCGCCCGCGCAGCCGAGGAGGGGCGCGAGCCGGCCGCGGTCGCGGCGGACTACACGCTGGCCTTCCGGCAGGCCATGGACGCGCTCGGAGTCGAGCGCCCCACGGTGGCGCCCAAGGCCACCGAAACCATCCCTGCGATGATCGACATGAGCGAGCGCCTGATCGAGCGCGGACACGCCTATGTGGTCGACGGCGACGTGTACTTCTCGGTCCGCAGCTTCCCAGGGTACGGCAAGCTCTCCGGTCGCAACATCGACGATCTCGAGAGCGGTGCCCGCGTCGATGTGGACGAGCGAAAGCGCGACCCGCTCGACTTTGCGCTCTGGAAGGCCGCCAAGCCGGGCGAGCCGCACTGGTCGAGTCCATGGGGTGAAGGGCGTCCCGGCTGGCACCTGGAGTGCTCGGTCATGTCCGAGGCCGAACTCGGCGTGACCTTTGACATCCACGGCGGTGCGAGCGACCTGATCTTCCCGCACCACGAGAACGAGATCGCGCAGTCCGAGGCGGCGACAGGGCAGCAGTTCGTGCGCTACTGGCTGCATGGCGGCCTGCTGCAGGTGAACGCCGAGAAGATGAGCAAGTCTCTCGGCAACTTCATGCTGCTGAAAGACGTGCTCGAGGGGTACCCCGCCGCCGTTGTGCGACTCCTGATGCTGCAGAACCACTACCGCAGCCCGCTCGACTTCTCCCCCGATCGGCTCGACGAGGCGGCCAGGGCGTACGAGCGCATCGTCACACCACTTCGCAACCTCGAGTGGGCAAAGCGCAATCGGGCGGCCGCCCCGCTTGAGGCGGCGAGGGCACCGGCGGTCGACGCGCTCGAGCGCGCACCCGAGGCCGCCCGCGCCGCGTTTGTCGATGCGATGGACGACGACTTCAACACCGCGGGCGCGGTCGCGGCGCTCTTCGACCTTGTGCGGGTCTTGAACGCGTTCCTCGAGCGCCACGGGATCGGGGACAATGCTCGGTATGCCGGTCGACTCGACGACGCGGCCCGTACGCTGAAGGAGCTGCTCGGGGTGCTCGGAGTGGCTGTGAGCGAGGGAGCGTCGTCATCCGAGTATCCGCCTGACGTCCTCGAGCTGGCGCGACAGCTGGCGGGTTACGAGGGCACCGATCCGGCGCAGGCGGTCGAGGCATTGCTCGCGGCACGGGCCGCGGCCCGAAGCGAACGCAACTGGCTCGCCGCAGATGCGGTGCGCAACGGACTCGCCGGGTTGGGCTTCCTCGTCGAGGACACGCCGGGCGGGGCCCGGGTGATCTACCGGCCGGAGGGCTGACGGCGATGGACGAACTCGTCGAGGGCCGCAACGCGGTGCTCGAGGCACTGCGGTCGGGGGTGAGGGTCAGCCGGCTCCTGCTCGCGCAGGGCGCGAAGCCGAACCCGGCATTCGATGAGATCCGGCGCCGCGCGCGTGATGCAGGCGTTGTGGTGGAGGAGGTGCCGCGGGCGAAACTCGATCCGCTGAGCGAACGCGGTGTCCACCAGGGCGTCGTGGCGTACGTGGAATCGTTCAGGTACGTCGAGCTTCATGAGGTCATCGCCCGCACGGAGGGTGCGCCACGGGCACTCATCGTCGTTCTCGACCATGTCACCGACCCGGGCAACCTGGGGGCGGTCATCCGCTCGGTCGAGGTTGCCGGTGGCGACGCCGTCGTCATCGCGCGAGACCGCGCGGCCGAGGTCGGACCAGTAGTGCACAAGTCCTCGGCCGGCGCCACTGCCCATCTTCCCATCGCCCGCGTGACCAACGTGCCTCAGACCCTCGTCGCTCTCAAAGAAGCCGGGTTCTGGGTGGCCGGGGCCGATGAGCAGGGCGCCCAGGATCTGTGGGATGCGCCGATGGACGGGCGCCTCGTGCTCGTCCTCGGGGCCGAAGGAGCGGGCCTCGCGCGGCTCACACGAGAACGGTGCGACTTCCTCGTGCGGATCCCAGTGGCAGGCAGGGTCTCGTCGCTCAACGTCGCCCAGGCCGCGAGCGTGCTCGCGTTCGAGTGGGTGCGGCGGGGGTCCTGATGGCCGATCGCGTGATCGTGGACGGTTACAATGTCCTCAATGCGCATCCGACGTACCGCTCCGTCGCAGCCGCCGACATCGACGCTGCGCGCGAGAGGCTCGTGTCGGACCTGGCCGGGTACGCTGCGGGCGGACACAGGGTCACTGTTGTCTTCGATGCGGCCGAGAACCCCGGGTCCGACGGGTCGCCGCACCACATCGGCCCGCTGTCGGTGATCTTCTCCGCAGCGGGCACGGATGCGGACACCGTGATCGAGGCACTCGCCTCACGCGCTCGCGAGCGCGGCGAGTCCACCGTCGTCGTCACCGCGGACCGGGAGGTGCGTGCGGCTGTGACGGGGGGGTCGGTCGCATGGCGCTCGGCGGCAGGCTTCGTCGAAGACATGCTTGGCGATCTGCGGTCGTCACTCGCCTCGCACGGGGGCACCGAGAGTCGCGTCTCGGTCGACAAGCGGCTCCCGGAAGCGGTGCGCGAGCGACTCGCCCGGTGGGCTCGCGGCGAGATGCCCGAGTCACGATAGCTCGTTAACGAAACACAAACCCGCAGGTCAGGCTTGTTCAGGCTTCCCTGGAGTCGTTGACACGGCGTTGTCGGATGCTATCGTCGGGGTTGTTCCGCGCGTTCCATAATTCACAAGCGCTTGCGTCACGGCAGATTCCTCCCCCTCGAGACCGGGGGGCTTCGTGGGAGGGAACACAGGGTTGCAAAGGACACTCGGAGACTCACGACGGAGACTCGAACGCTGTGACGAACTCGCGCTGATCGCTGCGGCGCAGCGAGGCGACGAAGCCGCCAGTTCCGTTCTCGTGTCGCGCTATCGGGGGTTCGTGCGCTGCAAGGCGCGCTCGTATTTCCTTGCCGGCGCCGACCGTGACGATGTCGTCCAGGAAGGCATGATCGGCCTGTACAAGGCCATCCGCGACTACGACCCGTCGCGCCAGGCCAGCTTCCGCTCCTTCGCCGAGCTGTGCATCACGCGCCAGCTGATCACCGCCATCAAGTCGGCAACGCGCCAGAAGCACTCGCCCCTCAACAGCTACGTCTCGCTCAGCCGTTCCACAAGTGCGGAGGAGGAAGGGGACCGGGTCCTCGCCGACATCCTGGCCGCCCGCGAGATGTGCGACCCAGCCGAGATCGTCATCGCCGCGTGGGAGACCGTCAGCATCCGCGAGGGCTTCATGCAGGTCCTCTCGCCGTTCGAGACCGAGGTGCTGCGCCTCTACATCGCCGGCAAGTCGTACCAGGAGGTCGCCGAGTCGCTCGATCGCGGCGTGAAATCGGTGGACAACGCGCTGCAGCGCATCAAGCGCAAGATCGAGCTCCAGATCGAGCTCTGCCGCGCCTGCTGACGGGTGGCCTGCGCGTCGGCCCGCGTCTACAATAGGGCCCGCCGCCGGCGTAGCTCAATGGCAGAGCAATCGCCTTGTAAGCGATAGGTTGTGGGTTCGACTCCCTCCGCCGGCTCCAGTGACCATGACGGCCCGGGCAGTGCCCGGGCCGTTCGGCGTGAGTGGACGCGTGGATCTTTCAGACCGCCCGGATCTCCTGTGGCGTCTGTCCGTCGCGCCAGAGAACCTCCACGATCGGGAGGGGCTCGGCGATGTTCTTGAGCTTGAACTCGCCGTGCCGGTGAAGCATCAGCCCGGGGGACTCCGGGAGCGCCGCGGCCACACCGCCGGTGGTCATGATCCGGCCCCCGTCGGCCAGCTCCATCACCCGGGCGGCGAGATTGAGGGCCGCGCCGAGGAACGGGCGGCCGCCCTTGTCGAGTACGACCTCCCCGGCCGCGACTCCGATGCGGACGAGCAGTTCGGGGCAGGTGGGATCGCCTACGCAGTACGCCGAAAGAGTGCGCTGCATGTCGGCAGCGGCCAGCAGAGCCTGTTCGGCCGACGCGAAGGCCGCAACGAGCCCGTCACCGCCGGTCGAGGTACCGTTGCCGCCGTGGCGTTCGATCAGCGGCAGCAGCAGGTCACGGTGGCGCTGCACGAGTTTGGCCGACTCGATACTGCCGATCTCCTCGGTCATCGCTGAGAACGACTTCATGTCGGTGATGAGGACCACGGCCTCGGCACGGTGCCGGGCGGCGAGCTCGTCTTCTGCCGAGGCGATGATGCGGAGTAGGTCGTCGACGTCGGTTTCGGCGGGCTGCGTCTCGGGCGTCGGCGCGGTGGCGGCCAGGGCCGGACGGCGCCGGAACACGGAGCGGTCGAGCGCGGTCACGACCAGCACGACAGCGAGAGAGATCACAGCGGTGAGCAGCACCGGCGCCGCGGCACCGGTTCCCGCGAGTGCGCTCAGCGCGGTCGATCCGGCCGCGAGTATCACGATCGCGCCGACCGCGCCCACGATGGCCCGCAGCCATGATGCCGACCTGCCAAGCGCACCGCTCACGGCCGCTGCACCCGCCCACAGCGCCGGCTGGACGAGTAACACCACCGGGGCCGGGATCTCCCTGAACGCGGTGAGCAGGCGCATGAAGTCGGCCTCGGCGACGGTCGCCCGCGCCCATTCAAGGCTCATCATCGCATCGGGCGCCAGACCGGGAACGATGATGCCCGGTCCGTTCGATCCGATGAGCAGGCTTCCGAGGACCGATGCGCCCACCGCGATGCCGGCCGCTTCCAGGACGACGCAGGCGAGCGCAGCGACGGCCGCCCCCCGGGTGGCGCCGAGCAGGTATCCCGCGAGAACGACGATCGCCCACTCGGCGTTGATCGGCACGAGCACCGCGGCGAGCGCCAGGAGCAGGAAGCCGGTCGCGCGTCCGAGGGCCAGGTACTGGGTGAGCAGGAGGCCCACGACGAGCACGGCGGTGCCGACGATGATGTCGGTCGCAATCACCGGGACTGCCGCGACCAGGACGAGGACGATCGCCGCGTTGGGCGGCGCGAGGTAAGCCACGGCGGCCACAAGCACGGCGAGGAGGATGCGTACGGGCGGCGCGTACAGCGGGATGGGGGAGGTGGCTCCCAGCAGCGCCACGCCGAAGAGAACGGCGCTGATCGCGCGCAGAAGCCCTGCGTTATGCCTCGTGAGAGTGTCCGCCACGGGTTCCCCTCTCTAGTAGCCGGCGATGCCGACGATCGCCCATATGACGGCACACAGCACGACCCCCACGCCGGCCGCGGACAGGTTGCGGACGCGCGTATCCCCGTGCGACATCGTCGCGCGAAGGAGACGGGGCACGAACGCGAGGGCGCCGAGAGGGGGAGTGGGGGCGAGCAGCGCCGCAGCCATGGCTGCGGCGCGCTCGGCCATGCCGTACAGGCGTGCTCCGTCGAGAGCGAGGATGGGGTCGGGGCCGCCCAGTGGCATGCGCACCTGGTCGGTCTCGAACACGAGTATCGAGCCGAGGAACGATGCGGTGGCGACCGCGGCGATGATGGCGAGGGTGCGGCCCTCGACCTCCCAAACCACGAGCAGCGGGGGCACGCTCACACCTGACAGCATGGCGAGGAGGGCCAGTGACACGATATGCACCCCCTGGTCGAGCAGGAACACGGTGAGCCCCGAGGTCTCGCGCGTGCGTCGCGCACCGATCGTCAGATGTTCCACGGCGAAGTGGGCGGCTCCGGCCGCAAGGACCACGGGCCAGGTCTCGCCGAGGTTGCCGAGGCCGACGATCGCGGTGCACGCGGTGACGATGGCGGTGTGCACGAGGACGCCCACCGGCCCGGTGCGCTTCGCTTTCACGAGACTGCCCGGCTGGAAGACGAAGTCGCCCAGCACGTGACCGAGGTACAGGCTCAGGAACAGCGGCATGCCGTCTCCCCGCGTGCCGAACGGGCGATGTCACCAGATGCCTTCATTGTGCACCAAGACAAAGGTCGGCGCACCGTGGGACCGAGCGGGCGAACGCTTCACCCATGAGCGCGCATGGTCTAGCATAGGGGCGGGCTACGTGCCAGGGAGGTCGCCATGACCAAAGAGGAGTTCCTCGCCAGGGTTCCGATCTTCGAGAACTGTTCTGCCGCCGAGATCGCGAGCATCGCCGCCGTCGCCCAGGAACACACCTACGCGCCCGGGCAGATCGTGGTCACGCAGGGCACGCCGGGGCAGGCGTTCTATCTCATCACGCACGGACGGGTGACCATCGAGCGGGACGGCTCCGTTCTCGGAGCGTTCGCGGCCGGTGACTTCTTCGGTGAGATGTCCCTGCTCGACAGTGCACCGCGTTCGGCGACGATCCGCGCGATCGAAGAGACGCGGTGCCTGATGCTGTCGAGTTGGGACTTCAAGGCGCTGCTCGAGCGCACGCCCTCGATCGCCATCAGGCTGCTTGAGGTCCTGAGCCGCCGGCTCCGGGTGGCCGACGAGCATCTCGCCCGGTAACGACCGATTTCAGGGAGAGGAACGCGGATGACCGCGAAGGGGAGTGCCCTGCTGCACGAGGTGGCCAAACGCATCCTGGCCCGGTATCTGGAGCGGACCGGGGCGGTCAACGTATCGGTCGCGCATGCGCTTCGCGACGAGGCGCTCGGCGTCGACATCCAGTACACCAAGGGCGTGACCAGGCTCTCGGCCAAAGTGAAGGCGGACTCGTACTTCGGGAGCGACCCGCTCGAAATCGCGGACCGCGACCTGCCGTACTATCGCGCCGAGACGCACAGCTACGCCCTCGAGTCGATCTCGGACACCACCACACGTGAGCCGGGCTGGCTGCAGCGCTCTCAGGCCGACGACCTGTTCTACTATCGCCTCGTCATCGCCCAGCCGGAAGCGGACATCGCCGCGCTCCTGGAAGGCCCTGACCAGGTGTTCTTCACCGAGCTTGCGGTGGAGCGGGACGAACTGAGGATCATCCCCATGCGTGAGCTGCGGGAGTGGTTCGCGGAGGCACAGGACCGCTACACGCCGCGGCCCGTCATGACCGACGGGCGTCCCGCGTGGTATCGCATCGTCTCGGAGAAGGACCTGGATGCCGAGGTCCCTGGTGTGCGGGTCGTCGGCTCGGTCTATCACAAGGTCGTCGGCTCCTGAGCCGGGCGGACTCCGTGGCATGGCTCGTGTCGGGCGCCGTGATTGGACACGCCCGGCACCGTTGTCGTCGTTGACACCCTTTCGCGCGATAGGCTAGTATTCCTAGCGCCTGTCACCAGGCACGCAACTTGAAAACGTGATAGAGCACGGCTTTTTTATTGTGGGGGTGTGCCCGAGTGGCTAAAGGGGACGGGCTGTAAACCCGTTGGCTACGCCTACCTTGGTTCGAATCCAAGCGCCCCCACCAGCGAACACTCCCCGTCTATGCGGGGTCAAGCCGCCCACATAGCTCAGTCGGTAGAGCACTTCCTTGGTAAGGAAGAGGTCACCGGTTCAAGTCCGGTTGTGGGCTCCATGCGTTACCGTGCCGGCCGCCTGGCCGGCTCGAGGCGGCGTAGCTCAGTTGGTTAGAGCACACGGTTCATACCCGTGTTGTCACTGGTTCGAGTCCAGTCGCCGCTACCAGGCATCCAACGAGGCGCACCCGCGCCGCGTGCATCCGATAAGAAGACGACAGACGCCGCCACCGGCCGGAACAGCCGACCGGGTGCGGGCCGGACGAGGGCACCGTGCCCGAGACGGCGCAGTCGCTGAGGCCCCTGGAGGAGGAGACCCATGGCGAAGAAGAAGTTCGAGCGCACCAAGCCGCACATGAACGTCGGCACGATCGGTCACGTCGACCACGGCAAGACGACGCTCACCGCGGCCATCACCAAGACTCTGGCCGAGAAGGGTTGGGCGGACTTCACGCCGTTCGACCAGATCGACAAGGCCCCCGAGGAGCGCGAGCGCGGCATCACCATCGCCATCGCGCACGTGGAGTACGAGACCGGTAAGCGCCACTACGCGCACGTCGACTGCCCGGGCCACGCCGACTACGTCAAGAACATGATCACCGGTGCCGCCCAGATGGACGGCGCGATCCTCGTGGTCTCGGCCGCCGACGGCCCCATGCCCCAGACCCGCGAGCACATCCTGCTCGCCCGTCAGGTGGGCGTGCCGCACATCGTGGTCTACCTCAACAAGGTGGACATGGTCGACGACCCCGAGCTCCTCGAGCTCGTCGAGATGGAAGTGCGCGAGCTGCTCTCCGAGTACGAGTTCCCGGGCGATGACATCCCCGTGGTCAAGGGCTCGGCGCTCAAGGCTCTTGAGGGCGACGAAGACGCCAAGGTCTCGATCTACGAGCTCATGGACGCCATCGACACGTTCTTCCCGGACCCCGTCCGCGAGACCGACAAGCCGTTCCTGATGGCCGTCGAGGACGTCTTCACCATCACCGGCCGCGGCACCGTCGCCACCGGCCGTGTCGAGCGCGGCATGGTGAAGGTCGGCGACGAGATCGAGATCGTCGGCATCCACCCCGAGACCCGCAAGACCGTCGTGACCGGTGTCGAGATGTTCCGCAAGCTCCTGGACCAGGCCCAGGCCGGCGACAACATCGGCGTGCTGCTCCGCGGTGTCGCCCGCGACGAGATCGAACGCGGCCAGGTGCTCTGCAAGCCCGGCTCGATCACCCCGCACACCGAGTTCATGGGCCAGGTCTACATCCTGACCAAGGAGGAGGGCGGCCGTCACACCCCGTTCTTCGACGGCTACCGTCCGCAGTTCTACTTCCGCACCACGGATGTGACCGGCGTGGCGCACCTGCCCGAGGGCACCGAGATGGTCATGCCCGGCGACAACGTCGAGATCAGGGGCGAGCTCATCGGCCCCATCGCGATGGAGGAGGGCCTGCGCTTCGCTATCCGCGAGGGCGGCCGCACCGTCGGTAGTGGCCGTGTCACGAAGATCCTGAAGTAGGCTCGGATACACGAAACGAAGCGGGGTCCGGCCTGGCGCCGGGCCCCGTTTTGCCCGCTTGAAGGCCATGTCTCGTGGTTTGACAGTGCCGAAGAGCGGGTGTTAGATTACGCTACCGTGCGGCCGGAAGCCGGAGACGCCGGCCTTTGACCGCGAGGAGGAACCATGAGGACGCTCGTGACGCTGGCATGCACCGAGTGCAAACGCCGCAACTACACGACGAACAAGAACAAGCAGAATAACCCCGAGCGTATCGAGTACAAGAAGTACTGCAAGTGGTGTCAGACCCACACACTCCACAAGGAGACTCGCTAACCGAGGGTCGTCCGGCACGTGTGAGGTTCACAGGGCAGTAGCTCCAACGGTAGAGCGCCGGTCTCCAAAACCGGATGTTGGGGGTTCGAATCCCTCCTGCCCTGCCAGCGATGTGTCAGCTGTGGTCTTCCCACGGCATTGGATACCGGCCTCGCGGCCGCGAGGCGGAAGGTGTGAGAACAGATGGCTCAGGCGAACAAGGGCGCGGCCAAGCCGAACGTGTTCGGCCGCTTCAAGAAGTACCTCCATGACGTGCGCACCGAGTTGCGGCGCGTTGTCTGGCCGTCGCGTCGCGAGGTCATCAACTCCAGCATCGTCGTGATCATCACGCTGGTCTTCTTCGTGCTCTTCACGCTGGTCATCGACAACGCCGCCTCGTTCGTCTTCATCGACGTGCTCGCCGGAATCGGCAGGTAGGCGCACATGGCGAAGAAGTGGTACGTCATCCATACCTACTCCGGCTACGAGAACAAGGTGGCCACCAACCTGCGGCACCGCATCGAGTCCATGGGGATGCAGGAGAAGATATTCGACGTCTTCATCCCCAAGGAGAAGGTCACCGACCTCAAGAGTGGTGGTCGCAAGGTGACCACCGAGAAGAAGGTCTTCCCCGGGTACATCCTCGTGCAGATGGAGCTCGACGATGACTCGTGGTACGTGGTCCGCAACACGCCCGGCGTGACCGGTTTCGTTGGAGCGCAGGCCAAGCCCGTCGCTCTCTCGCGTGCCGAGGTCGAACGCATCAAGGGGCGCGTAGCGTCGTCGGCCAAGCCGAAGACGTTCACCGATTTCGCCGAGGGGACGCCGGTCAAGGTGACTGCCGGTCCGCTCGCCGACTTCGACGGCGTGATCGCTGAGGTCAATCCCGACCAGGGCAAGATCAAGGTCATGGTGTCGATCTTCGGACGTGAGACGCCGGTCGAGCTCGGGTTCGACCAGGTCTCGAAGTTGTAGTCTCGGCGGCTTACCCGCGCCGGGGCGGTGATGCTCCCCGGGCTTCTCGCGGAACGGCCGCTCAGGGTCAGGACAGTGAGGCGACGCGCATGCGCGTCGAAAGGTGAGGTACACACAATGGCGAAGAAGAAGGCCGTCGGTTTCATCAAGCTGCAGATTCCCGGAGGCCAGGCCAACCCGGCGCCCCCGGTGGGTCCTGCGCTCGGCCAGCACCAGGTCAACATCATGCAGTTCTGCCAGGCGTTCAACGCCGACACGCAGGACAAGATCGGCACCATCATCCCGGTCGAGATCACGGTGTACGAGGACCGGTCGTTCACGTACATCCTGAAGACTCCGCCGGCAGCGGTCCTGCTCAAGCAGGCGGCAGGCATCGAGTCGGGCTCGGCTGCGCCGAACCGCACGAAGGTGGCCGCGGTCACTCGCGACCAGGTGCGGCAGATCGCCGAGACGAAGATGCCCGACCTGAACGCCAACGACATCGATGGCGCGATGAAGATCATCGAGGGCACCGCGCGCTCGATGGGCATCACGGTAGAAGGGTAGTCCGCTCCGACCCGCAGGGGTCGGGCGTCTATGTGGGAGGGCACTCGCAGCCCGCTGACCACGAGGAGGAACCATGAAGCGAGGCAAGAGGATGACGGCGTCGCTCGCCGCCGTCGATCGCGAGCGGCTCTACAGCCCGCTCGAGGCGATGAAGCTCACCACGGAACTGGCCCCGGCCAAGTTCGACGAGACCGTCGAGGTCCACTTCCGTCTGGGCGTCGACACCCGCCAGGCCGATCAGCAGGTGCGCGGCAGCGTGTCGCTCCCGCAGGGCACCGGCAAGACGGTGCGGGTCGCCGTGTTCGCGCAGGGCGACAAGGCACGGGAGGCCGAGGAGGCCGGCGCGGAAATCGTCGGCGCTGACGATCTGGTCGAGAAGATCACCGGCGGTTTCCTCGATTTCGACGCCACCGTGGCCACCCCGGACATGATGAGCAAGGTCGGGCGCCTCGGCAAGATCCTCGGTACCCGCGGCCTCATGCCGAACCCCAAGCTCGGCACCGTCACCATGGACGTGGCCCGCGTGGTCAAGGAGCTCAAAGCCGGCCGCGTGGAGTACCGCGCGGACAAGTTCGGTATCGCGCACGTGGGTATCGGTAGGAAGTCGTTCACGCCCGAGGCGCTTGTAGAGAACTACGGGGCGCTGCTGGACGAGATCCTGCGCGCCAAGCCGTCGTCGTCCAAGGGCCGCTATATCAAGTCGATCACCGTGGCTACCACCATGGGCCCCGGCATCAAGATCGACCCGCTCAAGACGCGGAACCTGCTCGAGGAGTCGTAAGGCTCGACTTGCGCGAAGCCGCGCGGGCGTGCATAATCACGTCCGCTCGCATTTGACAACGCACGCACGATCGCTGCCGTAGACAGCCGGCGCCCGGAGGCATCCGGGTCGAAGCGGACCGAGCCCGGTCCGGCCAGCCGAGGTGGAGCACCGCGTACGACCGACGTCACCAACGTCTTCGACCGTGGCCTCCGCTCTCATCAGGCGGGGGCCATGTTGTATCTCGGGGTTCTTCCGACTCCGCGCGACACAGGCCCGCAGGGCGCTTGTGCGCGTGCGTCGGAAAGGAGGGAAGTGTATGCCGACTAATGAGAAGCAACGTCTCGTCGCCGAGATCAAGGATCGCCTGACCTCATCGGGTGGCCTGATCATGGCCGACTACCGTGGTCTCTCCGTCAAGGAGATGCGTATCCTGCGCACCTCGATGCGCGAGACGGGTTCCGAGGTGACGGTGTACAAGAACTCGCTCACCCAGATCGCGATGCGCGAGCTCGAACTGCCGAACATGGACGAGTTCCTCGAGGGCCCCACAGCGTTCGTGTTCACGCCCGAGGATCCGGTCGCATCCGCCAAGGCGCTCCTGACCTTTGGCAAAGAGCACAAGGTCTTCGCGTTCAAGGGCGGCCTCATCGACGGACAGGTCGTGAGCGCCGACGAGATCAAGACGATCGCATCGCTGCCGAGCCGAGACGAACTCATCGCGAAGCTCATGGGTACCATGCTCAACCCGCTCCGCAACTTCATGGCGATGGCGAACGCCCCCGTGGGCGCCTTCGCGCGTGCGGTGCAGGCGGTCGCGGACCAGAAGGCCGCAGCGTAAGTAAGCACGTCACAGGACATGTGGACATGCGGCGCTGCCGCCGGTCCCGGATCATCAGAAGGAGTACGAAGCAATGGCTGATCTTAAGCGTGAGGACATTCTGGAGTGGGTCAAGGCGGCTCCGGCTCTCGAACTCGCCGAGCTCGTCAAGGAGATGGAAGAGGTCTTCGGCGTGTCCGCCGCAGCCCCGGTAGCGGCCGCCGCGGCCGCCCCGGCTGCCGGCGAAGCCGCTGCCGAGGAGAAGGACAGCTTCGACGTCGTCATCACGGGCGCCGGGGACAAGAAGATCCAGGTCATCAAGGTCGTGCGCGAGCTCGACGGCAGCCTGGGCCTCAAGGAGGCCAAGGATCTCGTGGACAGCGCGCCGAAGGCAGTGCTGTCGGGCGTGAACAAGGAGAAGGCCGCGGAGGCCAAGGCCAAGCTCGAGGAAGCCGGCGCCGCCGTCGAGGTCAAGTAACCACGTTCGATCACGGGCCCGCAGGGTCCGCACTGTGTGGCCGGTGGCGCGTTGGCGCTGCCGGCCACACTGCACACACTGGACGTTGCAGAAAGTCGTTGACCGAGGGTGATTGCTTCGGTAAACTGAACGTTTGCGACTCTCAGTACGCCGCTCGGTTATAAGGAGGAATCACCTGGTGCCGCGCGAAGCAGGTTCCCCCGCTCCCGCTGGTGCTCGCCAGCGCCGTTCGTTCGCCAAGATCCCGGAGATTCTGGACGTTCCGAATCTTATCGCGATCCAGACAGACAGTTTCAAGTGGTTCCTCGAAGAGGGCCTCTACGACACGTTCCAGGACATCTCACCGATCACCGACTTCACCGACTCGCTCGCTGTGGAGTTCGGCGGTCACGAGTTCGGCGATGCCAAGTACTCCGTGGAGGAGTGCAAGGAAAAGGACATGTCGTACCAGGCGCCCCTCTTCGTCGAGGTGCGCTTCATCAACAAAGAGACCGGTGAGATGAAGGAGCAGCAGGTCTTCATGGGCGACTTCCCGCTCATGACCGACCGCGGCACCTTCGTCATCAACGGCACCGAGCGTGTCGTGGTTTCGCAGCTCGTGCGAAGCCCGGGCGCGTACTTCAAGTGGGACATCCGCAACAACAAGAGCTATGCGGTGGGCTCGGTCATCCCGAGCCGCGGCGCGTGGCTTGAGTTCGAGATCGGCCGCCCGTGGTTCTCCTGGGTGGCGTCCGGCCGTCCCATGGAGGCCGACAAGCAGTTCGGCGAGGCGTACGTCCGCGTCGACCGCAAGCGTAAGGTGCCCGCCACCGTGCTCATCCGCGCGCTCGGCATCGCCGAGACCGAGGAGGAGATGCTCGAGGTCCTGGGCGACACGTTCGTCGTGCGCCGTACCCTCGAGCGCGACCACACCACCACCCGTGAAGAGGCGCTCATCGAGCTCTACAAGCGCCTGCGTCCGGGCGAGCCGGCCAACGTCGAGAGCGCCCGCTCGCTCCTCGACGGGCTGTTCTTCAACCCGCAGCGCTACGACCTCGGCAAGGTCGGCCGCTTCATGCTCAACCGCAAGCTCGGTGTCGGCATCCCCGAGGAGGTTCACACCCTCACCAACGAGGACGTCGTGGGCATGCTGAAGTTCATCTTCGGCCTCTGGGAGCAGGACTACCGGGAGCACTCGACCGAGGACGTGCTCGCCACCATCCGGGCCAAGTACGACAACGTGCGCCTGGGAGCCGAGGACCGCGTTTACGAGGTGGACGACATCGACCACTTCGGCAACCGCCGCGTCCGCTCGGTGGGCGAGCTCATCCAGAACCAGTTCCGCATCGGCCTCGCGCGCATGGAGCGCGTGGTGCGCGAGCGCATGACCACCCAGGACGTTGACCAGATCACGCCGCAGTCGCTCATCAACATCCGGCCGATCGTGGCGTCGATCAAGGAGTTCTTCGGCTCGAGCCAGCTCTCGCAGTTCATGGACCAGACCAACCCGCTCGGCGGTCTCACGCACAAGCGTCGCGTGTCGGCCCTCGGCCCCGGCGGTCTCTCTCGCGAGCGCGCCGGCTTCGAGGTTCGCGACGTGCACCCGTCACACTACGGCCGTATGTGTCCGATCGAGACGCCTGAAGGCCCGAACATCGGTCTCATCGGCTCGCTCGCCACGTTCGCCCGCATCAACCCGTACGGCTTCATCGAGACGCCGTACCGCAAGGTCGTCAAGGGCAAGGTCACCGATCAGATCGACTACCTTACCGCCGACGCGGACGAGCAGTTCGTCATCGCCCAGGCCGGCGAGCCGATCGACCCGAAGACCGGCAAGTTCCTGAACGACAAGGTGCTCTGCATCATCAAGGGCGGCGAGCCGATCGACGCGGCGCCCGCAGAGGTCGACTACATGGACGTCAGCCCCCGGCAGATCGTGTCGGTGGCGACCGCGCTCATCCCGTTCCTCGAGCACGACGACGCCAACCGAGCTCTCATGGGCTCGAACATGCAGCGTCAGGCCGTGCCGCTCCTCACGCCGGCTGCGCCGCTCATCGGCACGGGCATGGAGTATCGCGCCGCCGTGGACACCGGCGAGATCGTCGTCGCGCGTCACGCCGGCACAGTCACCCACGTGGACAGTCATACGATCGAGGTCACTCACAAGGATGGCGCTGACAGCTACGCGCTTCCCAAGTTCATGCGCTCGAACCAGGGCACGTGTATCAACCACAAGCCGCTCGTGGCGACCGGCGAGACCGTCGCCGAGGGCCAGGTCCTTGCCGACGGTCCGTCCACCGAGGGCGGCGAACTCGCCCTCGGGCAGAACCTGCTCGTGGCGTTCATGCCGTGGGAGGGCTACAACTACGAGGACGCGATCATCCTTTCCGAGCGCGTGGTGCGCGACGACCTGCTCACTTCGATCCACATCGAGGAGTACGAGGTCGAGGCGCGCGACACCAAGCTTGGCCCCGAGGAGATCACCCGCGAGATCCCCAATGTGGGCGAGGACGTACTCGCCAACCTGGACGAGGATGGCATCATCCGCATCGGTGCCGAGGTCTTCCCCGGCGACGTTCTCGTGGGCAAGGTCACCCCGAAGGGCGAGACCGAACTCACCGCCGAGGAGCGGCTGCTGCGCGCGATCTTCGGTGAGAAGGCGCGCGAGGTGCGTGATACGTCGCTCAAGGTCCCGCACGGCGAGACCGGCCGCGTGATCTCGGTCCACAAGATGAGCCGCGACAACGGCGATGACCTCAACCCCGGCGTCGATGAGCTGGTGCGAGTGTACGTGGCGCAGAAGCGCAAGATCCAGGAGGGCGACAAGCTCGCCGGTCGTCACGGTAACAAGGGTGTCATCTCGAAGATCCTTCCCGTCGAGGACATGCCGTTCCTCGCCGACGGTACGCCGGTCGACATCGTCCTGAACCCTCTCGGCGTGCCGAGCCGCATGAACATCGGGCAGCTGCTCGAGACGCATCTCGGCTGGGCCGCGCACGTGGGCTGGAGCGATGACGCCAAGCAGAAAGAGGCGGTCGACGGCCCCATCCACGTGGCCACGCCGGTGTTCGACGGCGCCAAGGAGGACGAGATCTCCCAGACGCTCGTCAAGGCCGACCGCAACGTTCAGCTCAAGGCCGTCCGGCGCTACGGCAAGAAGGCGCTCGACTCGCTGGTGCCCACCATCGGCGCCGAGGGCAAGACGGTGCTCTTCGACGGCCGCACCGGTGAGCCGTTCCGGCAGCCGGTCACGATCGGCTTCATCTACATCCTCAAGCTGCTGCACCTGGTCGACGACAAGATCCACGCGCGTTCGACGGGCCCGTACTCGCTCATCACCCAGCAGCCGCTCGGTGGCAAGGCGCAGTTTGGTGGCCAGCGCTTCGGTGAGATGGAAGTGTGGGCGCTGTACGCCTACGGTGCCGCCTATGTGCTCCAGGAGATCCTCACCATCAAGTCTGACGATGTTCTCGGCCGCGTGAAGGCGTACGAGGCGATCGTCAAGGGCGAGAACATCCCCGAGCCGGGCATCCCGGAGAGCTTCAAGGTCCTCGTGAAGGAGATGCAGTCGCTGTGCCTGGACGTGGAGATCATGTCCGAGACCGGCGACCAGATCGAGCTCAAGGAGGACGAGGAGGACGTGTTCCGCACCGCCGAGGAACTCGGCCTGGATCTCACCGGTATGGGTGAGACCGGCGGGCGCGGCCTTGCGGCGGGCGAGACCCTCGAGGATCTCGACATGTCCGACATCGATCTGTCGATCGACATCGATGAGGACAGCGATAGCGATTCGTCGGTGGACGGCGAGGAGTAGCAGGGCCCAGCAGGACGAACGGGCGGGCGGTCCGCAGCGAGGACCCCGCCGGATGGAGGAATGAACGTTGCTCGACGTCGACGTCAACAACTTCGATAAGCTCCGTATCGGGCTCGCAAGCTCCGAGCAGATCCGCCAGTGGTCGCGCGGCGAGGTCAAGAAGCCCGAGACGATCAACTACCGCACGCTCAAGCCCGAGAAGGACGGACTCTTCTGCGAGAAGATCTTCGGTCCGACAAAGGACTGGGAGTGCTACTGCGGCAAGTACAAGCGCGTGCGCTTCAAGGGCATCATCTGCGAGCGCTGCGGCGTGGAGGTCACGCGCGCCAAGGTGCGGCGCGAGCGCATGGGCCACATCGAGCTCGCGGCGCCGGTAAGCCACATCTGGTACTTCAAAGGCGTGCCTTCGCGCATGGGCTACCTGCTCGATATCGCACCGCGCGACCTGGAGAAGGTGCTCTACTTCGCTTCGTCGATCATCACGAGCGTGAACGAGGAGGATCGTGAGGCCGACCTGGAGATGCTCCGCGAGGAGCTCGAGGCCGACGTGCGGGCGCTTGAGGCCGACGTCGCCGAGGAGAAGGCGCACACCGAGAGCGAGCGTGAGCGTCTGATCGCGGTCGCCAGGGGCGAGCTCGAGCCCGAGGAGGGCGAGAGCTTCGACGAGGACGTCGACCCCGCCGACCGCATCAAGAAGCTCGAGGCCGAGGCCAAGCGCGACATCCGCGACCTCGACGAGGAGCTCGAGGAGCGCCGCGACCTGCTCCGCGAGGCGTTCGACCGCTTCCAGAAGCTCGCGGTCAAAGACCTCGTCAACGACGAGACGCTCTACCGCGAGATGAAGCTCCGCTACGGCGACTACTTCAGGGGCGGTATGGGCGCCGAGGCGATCCAGGACCTCCTGAAGCAGATCGACCTTGCCGATCTCTCCGCCGAGCTCAAGCAGCAGATCGACGAGGGCAAGGGCCAGAAGAAGCAGAAGGCCATCAAGCGCCTCAAGGTGGTCTCCTCGTTCCTGCACTCGGACAACCGTGCCGAGTGGATGATCCTCGAGGCAATCCCGGTCATCCCGCCGGATCTGCGCCCGATGGTGCAGCTCGACGGCGGCCGGTTCGCCACGAGCGACCTGAACGACCTGTACCGTCGCGTCATCAACCGCAACAACCGCTTGAAGCGTCTGCTCGACCTCGGCGCGCCCGAGATCATCGTCAACAATGAGAAGCGCATGCTGCAGGAGGCCGTGGACGCGCTCTTCGACAACGGCCGCCGCGGTCGCCCGGTCACGGGCCCCGGCAACCGCCCCCTGAAGTCGATCTCCGACATGCTCAAGGGCAAGCAGGGCCGCTTCCGTCAGAACCTGCTCGGCAAGCGCGTGGACTACTCGGGCCGCTCGGTCATCGTGGTCGGCCCGGAGCTCAAGCTCCACCAGTGCGGCCTGCCCAAGGTCATGGCGCTCGAGCTCTTTAAGCCGTTCGTCATGAAGCGGCTCGTGGACATGGAGTACGCGCAGAACATCAAGAGCGCGAAGCGCATGGTCGACCGCGGACGCGACTTCGTGTGGGACGTGCTCGAGGAGGTCATCTCCGACCACCCCGTCATGCTCAACCGCGCGCCCACGCTCCACCGCCTCGGCATCCAGGCGTTCGAGCCGATCCTCGTCGAGGGCAAGGCCATCCGTCTGCACCCGCTGGTGTGTACCGCCTTCAACGCGGACTTCGACGGCGACCAGATGGCCGTGCACCTGCCGCTTTCGGCCGAGGCGCAGGCCGAGGCGCGCGTGCTCATGCTCTCCACCAACAACATCAAGAGCCCGGCCCACGGCCGTCCGCTCACCGTGCCGAGCCAGGACATGGTCATCGGCCTGTACTACCTCACCACCGTGCGCGAGGGCGCAGAGGGGGAGGGCCGCGCGTTCATGAGCTTCGACGATGCGCAGCTCGCCTACGACAGCCGTGCCGATCTTGACCTTCAGGCGGTCATCCACGTCCGTCTGAGCGAGGACGTCACCGAGGAGTACATCGCCGAGGACGGGTCGTTGGCGCTCCGCAAGCGCCAGGCGGGCGAGCGTATGGAGACGACGGTCGGGCGTGTCACGTTCAACCGTTCGTTGCCGGATGACTACCCGTACATCAACCACGACGTGAACAAGAAGGAAATCGCACGGATCGTCGAGGACTGCTCCAACATCTACTCCACGACCGAGATGGGCGCGATCCTCGACGAGGTCAAGCGTCTCGGCTTCCACTACGCCACGCGCGCCGGTGTGACCGTCGGTGTCTACGACGCGGCCGTCCCTGAGGCCAAGGGCGCGATCATCGCCGAGGCCGAAGGCGTGGTCGAGAAGATCGAGCAGCAGTACGACCGAGGACTCATCACCAAAGACGAGCGGCACCGTCAGATCGTCGAGGTCTGGACGCGCGCGACCGATGATGTCGGTGACGCGATGGCGGCCAACTTCGACAAGTTCAACCCCATCTTCATGATGGCCCAGTCGGGTGCCCGCGGTAACATCAAGCAGGTCCGACAGCTCGCCGGCATGCGTGGTCTGATGGCCAACCCCAAGGGTGAGATCCTGGACCGCCCGATCAAGGCGAACTTCCGCGAGGGTCTGTCAGTCCTCGAGTACTTCATCTCCACGCACGGCGCCCGCAAGGGTCTGGCGGACACCGCGCTGCGTACCGCCGACTCGGGATACCTGACCCGCCGTCTGGTGGACGTCGCGCAGGACGTCATCGTGCGCGAGGCCGACTGCGGCACCGACGAGGCGATGGAGTTCCACATCACCGACGACAAGGGCCAGCCGGACCACGACCTCGTGGGCCGCTGCCTGCTCGAGCCGGCCGTACACGCGAAGACCGGTGAGATCCTGATCGAGGCGGGCGAGCACATCCGCACCGACAAGGATCTCAAGATGCTCGCCGACGCCGGTGTCACCACCGTGCAGGCACGTACCGTCATGACCTGCCGGGCCGCGCACGGTATCTGCCAGAAGTGCTACGGGTTCGATCTGGCTGCCGGGCGCTCGGTGGACATCGGCACCGCGGTGGGCATCATCGCCGCACAGTCCATCGGTGAGCCGGGAACGCAGCTCACGATGCGCACCTTCCACACGGGTGGTGTCGCCGGTGAGGACATCACCCACGGTCTGCCGCGTGTCACCGAGCTCTTCGAGGCCCGGAAGCCCAAGGGCCAAGCGCAGCTTGCCGAGATCAGCGGCACGCTCACGATCGAAGACGGCGACAAGACGCGCACGCTCACGGTCAAGGCCTCCGACGGCAAGGAGAAGATCTACACCATCTCTCGCCGCTCGCGCCTGCGTCAGGGTATCGTCGACGGCGCCGAAATCGAGGCCGGCACGCAGCTCACGGAGGGTTCCGTGAACCCGCACGACCTGCTCGTGCTCCGCGGCCCCAAAGCGGTGCTCGGTTACATCGTGCGTGAGGTCCAGGAGGTCTACGCGAGCCAGGGTGTCGACATCAACGACAAGCACATCGAGGTCATCGCGCGCCAGATGATGCGCAAGATCTCGGTGCTCGAGGCCGGCGACACGACCTTCTTGCCCGGCCAGCTCGTCGATCGGCTCTCCTACGAGGCGGAGAACGAGCGTGTCATCTCCGATGGCGGCGAGCCCGCAGTCGGCGCATCGGTGCTGCTGGGCATCACCAAGGCGTCGCTTGCAACCGACAGCTTCCTGTCGGCGGCCTCCTTCCAGGAGACCACGCGTGTCTTGACCGACGCGGCGATCGCCGGCAAGTCCGACGAGCTGCTCGGCCTCAAGGAGAACGTCATCATCGGCAAGCTCATCCCGGCGGCCACGGGCATGAAGCGCTACCGCTCGGTGCGTCTGACCTACCGCGGCCAGTCCGCGGAGTGGAAGGCCGAGGAGGGCGGTCCGCTGCCCGAGTTCGCTCCCGACGAGCTCAAGGAGATCGAGGCCATGCTGCCGGGTCCGGCGCTCGAGGAGGGCGGGCTTTCCGACGAGGAGGCCGCGGCGTTCTTCGAGAGCCTGGATGCCGACAGCGAGGACGAGGAGATAGACGTCAGCGGGTTCGAGGGCATGGTCTTCGATCCCGAGGAAGCGGCGCCTGCAGTAGCGGCCGACGAGCCTGCCGAGCGCTTGTGCGAGGCGCTCCGTGGGGACGGCACCCCGTGCCCGAACAAGGCCAAGGACGATTCGCGCTACTGCGGCGTCCATGCCAAACTCGCGGACTCCGACGGCCTGTGCCGCGCCTTCCGCACCGACGGCACCCCGTGCCCGAACAAGGCCAAGGAAGGTCACTTCTGCGGCGTCCATGCCAAGCTCGAGGGTACGGCCTAACGGCAAAGCGACGGAACGACCGTGTGGTCCCGGGTCCGAGAGGCCCGGGACCATGCGTGTGCAGGGGAGCGATACGCCCGGGTGCGTGGTTTGACACTCACCAGGCGGTTTGTTAGAGTGACGCGTTGCGGCTGTCCTCGGCGCCACGGAACGGGCGCCGTCACGAAGAACGCACGCACGACTGAAGGAGATGAGTAGTGCCCACCATCAACCAGCTGGTGCGCAAGGGCCGTAAGCAGGCCGTCGACAAGAGCAAGACCCCCGCGCTCAAGGGCAACCCCCAGAAGCGTGGCGTCTGCACGCGTGTGTACACCACCACCCCGAAGAAGCCGAACTCGGCACTCCGAAAGGTCGCGCGCGTCCGTCTGACCAACCAGATGGAAGTCACCGCTTACATCCCGGGCATCGGTCACAACCTCCAGGAGCACTCGATCGTGCTCGTGCGTGGCGGCCGTGTGAAGGACCTGCCGGGTGTCCGCTACAAGATCATCCGCGGAGCGCTCGACGCCGCCGGCGTCGGCAACCGCGCGCAGGCGCGTTCCCGCTACGGAGTGAAGAAGCCCAAGTAGGTAGGAGAGTCTGCGATCCGCCTGCCACGAGCGGGCGGATCGTTCGTGTGAGCAGAGGAGTAAGAGTATGCCCAGGCGTGCAGCTGCACAGCGTCGCGAAGTGCTCCCGGATCCGGTCTACAACAACCGGCTGGTGACGCAGCTTACGAACAAGATCCTGCTCGATGGCAAGAAGTCGGTTGCCGAGCGCATCGTCTACAGCGCCTTCGACATCATCGAGCAGAAGATGGGACAGGACCCGCTGTCGGTCTTCAAGAAGGCGATGGACAACGTTCGGCCGACCCTCGAGGTCAAGCCGAAGCGTGTCGGCGGCGCCACCTACCAGGTGCCGATCGAGGTCAACTCCCGTCGCTCGACCACGCTCGCGATCCGCTGGATCGTCGGCTTCTCGCGCAAGCGTCGCGAGAAGACCATGGCCGAGCGCCTTGCCGCGGAGATCATGGACGCGGCCAACGGCCTCGGCGCGTCGGTGAAGAAGCGGGAGGACCTGTACAAGATGGCCGAGTCCAACCGGGCCTTCAGCCACTACCGCTGGTAACCCCCGAACCGAGACCGAAGAGGATCACTGACCTTCATGGCTTCGCAGAAGACACCGCTCGCCAAGACCCGCAACATCGGGATCATGGCTCATATCGACGCCGGGAAGACCACCACGACCGAGCGCATCCTGTTCTACACGGGTAAGTCGCACAAGATCGGGGAGGTCCACGACGGCGCCGCCACGATGGACTGGATGGTCCAGGAGCAGGAGCGCGGCATCACCATCACGTCTGCCGCAACGACGTGCTTCTGGCACGACCACCGAATTCAAATCATAGACACGCCCGGCCACGTGGACTTCACCGTCGAGGTCGAGCGCTCACTCCGCGTGCTCGACGGAGCGGTTGCCGTCTTCTGCGCCGTGGGCGGCGTGCAGCCGCAGTCGGAGACCGTGTGGCGCCAGGCCGACCGCTACCACGTGCCGCGCATCGCCTACATCAACAAGATGGACCGCACCGGCGCCGACTTCCACAAGGTCGTCGCGATGATGAATGAGCGGCTCGGCACCAGGCCGATCCTCCTCCAGCTGCCGATCGGCGCCGAGGACAAGTTCGAGGGGATCATCGATCTCATCGACATGAAGGCCATCCACTTCAACGAGGACGATAAGGGCATCAACCCGACCGTGGGCCCGATTCCCGCCGAGCTCGTCGATGAGGCCGAGATGCACCGCCACGACCTCGTCGAGGCGGCTGCCGAGTACGACGATGGTCTGCTCGAGAAGTTCCTCGGCGACGAGGAGATCGGCGTGGAGGAACTGAAGGTCGCCATCCGCACCGCGACCATCGACTGCGCTGTCACGCCGGTGGTGTGCGGCGCCTCGTTCAAGAACAAGGGCGTGCAGGCGCTGCTCGACGCCATCATCGAGTACCTGCCCTCGCCGCTCGATATCCCGCCGGTCACCGGCGCATCGATCACCTCCGGTGAGCCGGTCGAGCGACCGGCGGACGAGAAGGCGCCGTTCGCGGCACTCGCCTTCAAGGTCATGACCGACCCGTACGTGGGCAAGCTCACGTACTTCCGCGTCTACTCGGGCACCATGACCTCTGGCTCGCACGTGCTCAACGCCACCAAGGGCCACAAGGAGCGCTTCGGCCGCCTGCTGCAGATGCACGCCAACCACCGCGAGGACATCGACTCGGTCTACGCCGGCGACATCGTGGCGGCGGTCGGTCTCAAGAACACCACCACGGGTGACACGCTGTGCGCGGACAACGCGCCCGTGCTGCTCGAGTCGATGGTGTTCCCCGACCCGGTCATCGACATCGCCATCGAGCCCAAGACCAAGGCCGAGCAGGACAAGCTCGGCGTTGCGCTCGCCAAGCTCGCCGAGGAGGACCCGACGTTCCGGGTCCGCACCGACGACGAGACCGGGCAGACGATCATCGCGGGCATGGGCGAGTTGCACCTCGAGGTCATCGTCGACCGCCTGCTTCGCGAGTTCAAAGTGGAGGCGAACGTCGGCAAGCCACAGGTCGCGTATCGCGAGACCGCTGGCCGCGCCGTCTCCGAGGTCCAGTCCAAGTTCGTGCGCCAGACGGGTGGCCGGGGCCAGTACGGTCACGTCGTCATCACCGTCACGCCGCAGGAGCCGGGCGCGGGTTACGTCTTCGTGAACAAGATCGTCGGAGGCGCCATCCCCAAGGAGTACATACCGGCCGTCGACAAGGGAATCCAGGAGGCGCTCACCACGGGCGTGCTCGCCGGATACCCGGTCGTCGATCTCAAGGTGGAGCTCGTCGACGGCTCGTATCACGAAGTCGACTCCTCGGAGATGGCCTTCAAGATCGCGGGCTCGATGGGCATCAAGGACGCGCTCCGCAAGTCGGGCCCTGTGCTGCTCGAGCCGGTCATGGCCGTCGAGGTTGACACGCCCGAGGAGTTCATGGGTGACGTGATGGGCGACCTATCGAGCCGTCGCGGGCACATCGAGGGCATCGAGCCCCGAGGTCATACGCATGTCGTGCGCGGCAAGGTCCCGCTGGCGAACATGTTCGGCTACGCCACCGACGTGCGCTCGCGCACGCAGGGCCGTGCGGCCTACACGATGCAGTTCAAGGCCTACGAGCCTGTACCGAAATCCATCGCCGATGAGATCGTCGCCAAGGCCGGCGGCGGCGAGCAGGGCTAGGAGGACGACTCATGGCGAAGAAGAAGTTCGAGCGCACCAAGCCGCACATGAACGTCGGCACCATCGGTCACGTCGACCACGGCAAGACGACGCTCACTGCTGCGATCACGAAGTGTCGGGCTGCCAAGGGGCACGCCGACTTCACGCCGTTCGACCAGATCGACAAGGCCCCCGAGGAGCGCGAGCGCGGCATCACCATCGCCATCGCGCACGTGGAGTACGAGACCGACAAGCGCCACTACGCGCACGTCGACTGCCCGGGCCACGCCGACTACGTCAAGAACATGATCACCGGTGCCGCCCAGATGGACGGCGCGATCCTCGTGGTCTCGGCCGCCGACGGCCCCATGCCCCAGACCCGCGAGCACATCCTGCTCGCCCGTCAGGTGGGCGTGCCGCACATCGTGGTCTACCTCAACAAGGTGGACATGGTCGACGACCCCGAGCTCCTCGAGCTCGTCGAGATGGAAGTGCGCGAGCTGCTCTCCGAGTACGAGTTCCCGGGCGATGACATCCCCGTGGTCAAGGGCTCGGCGCTCAAGGCTCTTGAGGGCGACGAAGACGCCAAGGTCTCGATCTACGAGCTCATGGACGCCATCGACACGTTCTTCCCGGACCCCGTCCGCGAGACCGACAAGCCGTTCCTGATGGCCGTCGAGGACGTCTTCACCATCACCGGCCGCGGCACCGTCGCCACCGGCCGTGTCGAGCGCGGCATGGTGAAGGTCGGCGACGAGATCGAGATCGTCGGCATCCACCCCGAGACCCGCAAGACCGTCGTGACCGGTGTCGAGATGTTCCGCAAGCTCCTGGACCAGGCCCAGGCCGGCGACAACATCGGCGTGCTGCTCCGCGGTGTCGCCCGCGACGAGATCGAACGCGGCCAGGTGCTCTGCAAGCCCGGCTCGATCACCCCGCACACCGAGTTCATGGGCCAGGTCTACATCCTGACCAAGGAGGAGGGCGGCCGTCACACCCCGTTCTTCGACGGCTACCGTCCGCAGTTCTACTTCCGCACCACGGATGTGACCGGCGTGGCGCACCTGCCCGAGGGCACCGAGATGGTCATGCCCGGCGACAACGTCGAGATCAGGGGCGAGCTCATCGGCCCCATCGCGATGGAGGAGGGCCTGCGCTTCGCTATCCGCGAGGGCGGCCGCACCGTCGGTAGTGGCCGTGTCACGAAGATCCTGAAGTAGGCTTCTAGTCCGTAACTAACGGAGGTAAGCAAGTTGGCGAACCAGAAGATCCGCATCCGGCTCAAGGCGTACGATCACGAGATCGTGGACAAGTCCACGAAGCTGATCGTGGAGACCGCGCAGAAGACCGGCGCGAAGGTGGCAGGCCCGATCCCGCTGCCCACCGAGCGCAACCTCTACTGCGTCATCCGCTCGCCGCACGTCAACAAGGACAGCCGCGAGCACTTCGAGATGCGGACGCACAAGCGCCTCATCGATATCCTCGAGCCCACGCCCAAGACGGTCGACTCGCTCATGCGTCTCGACCTGCCGGCCGGCGTCGACATCGAGATCAAGCTCTAGGGAACTCACCGGCGGAGTCACGCCGGTCACGAAGAGGCGGTCCTCTGGAAGGCGCCGTCATCCGGACGGCGGACAAGGCTCCACAGACCGCACGGAAGAAAGGCACCACAATGGCAAGTGCGATACTCGGAAGGAAGCTGGGCATGACCCAGGTCTGGTCCGATGACGACCGGCTCATCCCGGTCACGGTCATCGAGGCAGGACCCTGCGTTGTCTCCCAGGTCCGCACGATCGAGCGCGACGGCTACGAGGCCGTTCAGCTCGCGTTCGGTGAGGTGAAGGAGTCGCGCGTCAACAAGCCCGACGCCGGTCACTTCGCCAAGGCGGGCGTCACCCCCCGGCGGTTCGTTGCCGAGGTGCCCATCGGTGAGGGCGAAACCTTCAAGCCCGGCCAGGAGGTCACGGTCGACGGCTTTGAGGCGGGCCAGGAGGTCCACATCACCGGTACGAGCAAGGGTAAGGGTTTCGCCGGCGTCATGAAGCGCCACAACTTCAAGGGCGGCCCCGGCGGCCACGGGTCGCACGCTCATCGCGAGCCCGGCTCGGTCGGCCAGGCGTCCACGCCGTCCCGCGTGTTCAAGGGTGTCAAGCTTCCGGGACGCATGGGTGGCGATACCGTGACGGTGCGCAATGTCGAGATCGTGCGCATCGATGGCGAGCAGCACCTCATGCTCGTGAAGGGCGCCGTCCCCGGCGGCAAGAACGGCCTGCTGACGATCAGCCTGGCGCGGTAGAACGAGACCGCGCCGGTTCGCGCTATAAGGAGCAATGACGATGGCAACTGTCGAAGTCAAAGACATCAAGGGCACGAAGGTGGGTCAGGCCGAGGTCGCGGACGCCGTGTTCGCGATCGAGCCGAACACTTTCGCCGTCCACCAGGTGGTGCGCAGCCAGATGGCCGCACGCCGCCAGGGTACGCAGAGCACCAAGGGTCGCAGCGATGTATCCGGCGGCGGCGCCAAGCCGTGGCGCCAGAAGGGCACCGGCCGCGCCCGCCAGGGCTCGATCCGTGCCGGGCAGTGGAAGGGCGGCGGCGTCATCTTCGGCCCCACCCCCCGCAGCTATGCGTTCAAGGTACCCAACAAGGTCGTCAAGCTGGCGATGCGGAGCGTGCTGTCGGCCAAGCACGCCGACGGTCAGCTGCACGTCATCGAGAGTTTCGGGCTCGACGGGCCGTCGACCAAGACGGCGGCGGCCGTGCTCGAGGCTCTCGGCATCGACCGTCGCGTGACGGTCGTCGTTGAAAACGACGACTTCGACGCGATCAAGTCGCTCAGGAACCTGCCCCGGGTCCGCGTGATAACCGCCTCCGAGGCGAACACCTACGACCTCGTCGATAACGTGTCGCTGCTGTTCACCCGGCCGGCGCTCGAGTGGCTCGAGGGGGTGCTGAGCTGATGAATGCACACGACGTCATCATCCGGCCGATCGTGTCGGAGAAGAGCTACGACCTGATGGCGCAGAACCGGTACACGTTTGAGGTGCACCGTGACGCGCGCAAGGAGCAGATCGCCCAGGCGATCGAGGAGATCTTCGGCGTGAGGGTCGAGAAGGTCAACACGATGAATGTCTCTGGTAAACCGCGGCGACTTCGCTACAATAAGGGGCTGTCGCGCTCGTGGAAGAAGGCGATCGTCACCCTGAAGGCGGGGGACACGATCGACTTGTTCGCCGGACGGTAATCCGAAGCCCTCGCATGCGCGTCTGCGTGTGGGGGGAGATGGAGCCACCCGGCACCGTGGTAGGAACGAAGTCCGGCGTCGGACCGCGCGAGGGAGCAGGTGCTTCGCACGTCCCAGCGGCCCGGCAATCGGACGGAAGGAGAGATGATGGGACTCAAGAGATACAAGCCGACCTCACCGGGTCGTCGCTTCCAGACTGTCGCGGATTTCGCGGAGGTCACGACGACGACTCCCGAGAAGTCGCTGCTCGAGCCGCTGCCCAAGAACGGTGGGCGCAACAACAACGGCCGCATCACCACGCGGCATCAGGGCGGCGGTCACAAGCGTCGGTATCGCAAGATCGACTTCAAGCGCAACAAGGATGGCGTTCCCGCGAAGGTCGCGACGATCGAGTACGACCCCAACCGGTCGGCCCGCATCGCGCTGCTTCACTACGCTGACGGCGAGAAGCGCTACATCCTCGCGCCCGAGAAGCTCGGCGTAGGCGATATGGTCCTCTCCGGCGTAGACGCCGATATCAAGCCGGGCAACGCGTTGCCGCTCGAGAACATCCCGACCGGTACGGTCGTGCACGCGATCGAGCTCCAGCCCGGCAAGGGCGCGGCGATCGCGCGTTCGGCCGGCGCCTCGGCGCAGCTGATCGGCAAGGACGGCCCCAACGCGATCCTGCGCATGCCGTCCTCGGAGATGCGCATGGTGCCGCTGACGTGCCGCGCGACCGTGGGTGAGGTCGGCAACGCCGACCACGCCAATATCTCGGTCGGCAAGGCCGGTCGCAACCGCCACCTCGGCAAGCGGCCGACCGTGCGTGGTACCGCGATGAACCCGGTCGACCACCCGCACGGTGGCGGCGAGGGCAAGAACAAGACCGCCGGTCGTCACCCGGTCACCCCGTGGGGCGTTCCCACCAAGGGTCACCGCACGCGTGCCAAGCACAAGGCGTCCGACCGGATGATCATCCGCCGCCGCAAGAAGTAGCGGGAGAGGGAGCAGTCGATGAGCAGAAGCCTGAAGAAGGGACCCTACGTCGAGCCACGGCTCCTGAAGCGCATTCAGGACATGAACGAGGCCGGCGAGAAGAGGGTCATCAAGACCTGGTCGCGTGCCTCGACCATCTTCCCCGAGATGGTCGGTCACACGGTCGCCGTGCACGACGGGCGCAAGCATGTGCCGGTGTACGTCACCGAGTCGATGGTGGGTCACAAGTTCGGTGAGTTCTCGCCGACGCGCACGTTCCGCGGTCACGCGGACGATCGCAAGAAGGGCAAGCGCTAGGGCGCTATCCCGTGTCCCCTGTTGGTGACGCGCCTGTGCGCTCCTATACAACGGTCGGAGGTCGTACGTAGATGGAAGCAAGAGCTACCGCGAAGTTCGTGAGGGTGAGCCCGCGCAAAGCGCGCGAGGTCATCGACCTGGTCCGGGGCAAGTCCGTGCCCGACGCCGAGGCGATCCTGAAGTTCACCCCGCGTGGCGCCGCGGAGGTCGTCGGCAAGGTCGTGCACAGTGCCGCGGCCAATGCCGAGAAGAACCTGCGCATCAAGCCCGAGACGCTCTTCGTCTCGGAGGCGTACGTGAACGAAGGTCCCACGATCAAGCGCATCCGCCCGCGCGCCATGGGTCGTGCGTTCCGCATCAACAAGCGCACGTGCCACATCACGGTGGTCGTGAAGCAGCGAGAGGAGGCGTAAGGCCATGGGTCAGAAAGTCCAGCCGATAGGTTTCCGCCTCGGTATCACCGAGGAGTGGCGGAGCCGCTGGTATCAGGACAAGGGCTACAGCCAGACGCTCGCCGAGGACCTGGCCATCCGCAAGTACCTGCAGGCCAAGCTCAAGCGGGCTGCGGTGTCGCGCATCGACATCGAGCGCAAGGGTGACAAGGTCTTCGTAGAGGTATGGACGGCTCGTCCGGGCATCGTGATCGGTAAGAAGGGCGCCGAGGTCGACACCCTGCGCAAGGAGCTGGAGCAGCTCGCCGGGCACGCGGTCGCGGTGAACATCGTCGAGATCAAGCGCCCCGAACTCGACGCCACCCTCGTGGCGCAGAGTGTGGCCGAGCAGCTCGTGGCCCGCGTGTCGTTCCGCCGCGCGATGAAGAAAGCCGTGACGAGTGCGATGAAGAGCGGCGCGCTCGGCATCCGCATCCAGTGCTCCGGCCGTCTGGGCGGCGCCGAGATGGGTCGTCGCGAGTGGTACCGCGAGGGTCGCGTACCGCTTCACACGCTGCGCGCGAAGATCGACTACGGCACCACTGACGCCGTCACCACGTTCGGCGTGGTAGGCGTTAAGGTCTGGGTCTACCGCGGCGACAAGCTGCCGGGCCAGACGATGACCGCAGCCGAAGAGGCCGCGCTCGTCGAGCGTCCCCGCCCCGATCGTGACCGCCCGCGCGGTCGCCGCGGCGCCGGGGCCGGTACCGGAAGGAGGGGCTAGATGCTGCTTCCCAAGCGTGTCAAGCACCGCAAGGTGATGCGCGGTTCCCGCAAGGGCATCGCCAAGGGCGGTACCGAGATCGCGTTCGGCGATTACGGTCTCAAGGCGATGGAGCCGGCGTGGATCACCAACCGGCAGATCGAGGCAGCGCGTGTCGCCATGACCCGGCACATGAAGCGTGGCGGCAAGGTCTGGATCAACATCTTCCCGGACAAGCCGGTGACGCAGAAGCCTGCCGAGACCCGTATGGGTTCGGGCAAGGGCAACCCCGAGAAGTGGGTGGCCGTGGTCAAGCCCGGACGTGTGATGTTCGAGGTGGCCGGTGTGAGCGAGGAAGTGGCCAAGGAGGCCATGCGACTCGCGGCACAGAAGCTGCCGATCAAGTGCAAGTTCGTGACCCGTGCCGACAGTGGCGGTGAAGGATAGATGAAAGCTACAGACATCAGAGGACTCGCGGAAACCGAGATTGCCGAGAAGCTCAAGGAGCGCAGGACCGAGCTCTTCAACCTGCGGTTCCAGCTCGCAACCGGCCAGCTCGACAACCCGCATCGCATCAGCGTCGTGAAGAAGGACATCGCACGCCTGCACACCGAGCTGCGTGCCCGCGAGATCGCGGCCACCCGGCCACAGGCGTGAGTAGGAGGATCCGTAGATGAGTATCGAGCGTAACAGCCGCAAGGAGCGTCAGGGCGTGGTCGTCTCGGCCGCTGGCGACAAGACCTGCGTCGTCAAGGTCCAGGCCCGCAAGCGCCACCCGCTCTACAGCAAGATGATCACCCGGTCCACCAAGTTCCACGCGCACGATGAGAACAACGAGTGCGGTGTGGGTGACGTGGTCCGCATCATGGAGACCCGACCGGTCTCGAAGCTCAAGAGATGGCGTCTTGTCGAGATCGTCGAGAAGGCGAAGTAGGCACCTCAGACGGTGCGAGGACGGTCCTCTCGGCGACGATGAGTCCGGCCGACGACCGCAGGAGCGACGGAGGAAGCAATGATCCAGCAGGAGACACGGCTGAAGGTGGCCGACAACTCCGGGGCCCGCAAGGTGGCCTGTATCAAGGTGCTCGGTGGCACCCGGCGGCGCTACGCGCACGTCGGTGATACCATCGTGTGCGCTGTGAAGGAGGCCATCCCCAACGGCACGGTGAAGAAGGGCGACGTCGTCAGGGCGGTCGTCGTTCGCACCGCAAAGGAAGTGCGCCGTCCGGACGGGAGCTACATCAAGTTCGACGAGAACGCGGCCGTCATCATCGACAACCAGGGCAACCCGCGCGGCACGCGCATCTTCGGCCCGGTCGCACGCGAACTGCGCGACCGCAAGTACATGAAGATCGTGTCGCTCGCCCCTGAAGTGCTCTAGGAGGCATGAGAACAGCATGTCCAAGTCCCTTACCATTCGCAAAGGCGACCGCGTCAAGGTCATCTCGGGCAAGGACGCAGGCAAGGAAGGCAAGGTCCTGCGCTCGGCCCCCGAGAAGCAGCGCATCGTGGTCGAGAACGTGCACATGATCAAGAAGCACACCCGCCCGAGCCAGAAGAACCCGCAAGGCGGCATCATCGAGATGGAGGGCACGATCCACGTGTCCAGTGTCATGCTCGTCTGCCCGAGCTGTAGCCAGCCGACGCGTGTCGGCCGGCGCCGCGAGGAGGGCGTGCGCATCCGCACCTGCAAGAAGTGCGGCAAGGATATCGACAAGTAGGCGCCGCGGCCGCGCAGCAGGCCGCCCCAGAAGTCCCGCCGGGTCGGCAATCCGTCGGGCACGGATCATGGAGGTAAGTCGAGTGACACCACGGTTCAAAGAACGCTATCGCACAGAGGTCGTGCCCGCGCTCGTGGAGCGCTTCGCGTACGCCAACGTGCACCAGGTGCCCCGCCTGGAGAAGATCGTGCTCAACATGGGCGTCGGCGGCGCCACACAGGACGCCAAGCTGCTGGAGAACGCAGTCTCCGACCTGACAATCATCTCGGGACAGAAGCCGGCCATCACCCGTGCGAAGAAGTCGATCGCAGGCTTCAAGCTGCGCCAGGGCATGGCGGTGGGCGCCAAGGTCACGCTGCGCGGCGATCGCATGTGGGAGTTCGCCGACAGGCTCCTGTCGACGGCGCTCCCGCGCATCCGCGACTTCCGGGGCGTGAGCGCCACGTCCTTCGACGGACGCGGCAACTACTCGCTCGGCGTCAACGAGCAGCTGATCTTCCCGGAGATCGACTACGACAAGGTGGATAAGATTCGCGGCATGGACATCACCTTCGTCACCAGCGCGAAAACAGACGAGGAGTGCCGGGCGCTTCTGGAGGCGTTCGGGTTCCCGTTCCAGCGATAGAGAAGACGCGGGCGCGTCCGTACGACGGTCCGCCCTCTTCAAGGAGGTCAAGCACGTGGCAAAGAAGTCGATGATCGCCAAGGCAAAGCGTAAGCCGAAGTTCGGTGTGCGCGCCGTCAACCGCTGCAACCGTTGCGGTCGGCCGCGTGCGTTCTACCGCCAGTTCGGCCTGTGTCGCGTGTGTGTGCGCGAACTAGCGAGCCGCGGCGAGCTGCCCGGCGTGCGCAAGGCGAGCTGGTAGTCGCCACGCGAACGTGCGGGCGGCCGTTCCGTAAGGCGTGCCGGCCACGGGCCGGGATGAACCGACGGATCGGACGGATCCGGATCATAGGAGGAGTACGGACATGAGCATGACAGACCCCATCGCAGATATGCTGACGCGCGTTCGCAACGCGAACTCGGCATTCCAGGCGAGCACGACGATGCCGTCTTCGAAGAAGATCGTCGCCATCGCGAAGATCATGAAGGAGGAGGGCTACATCGAGTCATACGAGGTCGTGCCGGGCGAACCCCAGGCGACCCTCTCGATCACCCTCAAGTACGGCCCGAAGCGGGAACGCACGATCACCGGTATCCGCCGCATCAGCAAGCCGGGGCTCCGCGTCTACGCGAAGAAGGACGAACTGCCCCGCGTGCTCGGCGGTCTTGGCATCGCCGTCATCTCGACCTCGCAGGGCGTCATGACCGAGAAGCAGGCCCGCGCCGCCGGTGTCGGTGGCGAGGTCATCGCCTACATCTGGTAACCGGACCGGAGCGAAAGGAGCGAACAGCCGTGTCTCGTATCGGCAAGCAGCCCATCCCGGTCCCGTCTGGGGTGAACGTAACCATCGATGGCTCGACCGTGACCGTCACGGGTCCCAAGGGGACCCTGTCGCAGTCGTTCGATCCGGCCATGGAGATCGCACTCGAAGAAGGCGTCATCACTGTGCGTCGGCCCAACGATGAGCGTCGTAATCGCAGCCTGCACGGGCTGACCCGCACACTCGTGGCCAACATGGTCACCGGTGTGTCCGAGGGGTTCAAGAAGAATCTCGAGATCGTGGGTGTGGGATACCGCGCCGTTCTCAAGGGCAACGATCTCGACCTGTCGCTCGGCCTGAGCCACCCGATGGTTGTCACTGCCGAGGAGGGCATCACGTTCGAGGTGCCAGCGCCCAACCGCATCTCGGTCTCGGGCATCGACAAGCAGCGCGTCGGGCAAGTGGCCGCTGAGATTCGCAAGATCCGGCCGCCGGAGCCCTACAAGGGCAAGGGCATCCGTTACGCGGGCGAGCACGTCCGCCGCAAGGTCGGCAAGGCCGCCAAGTAGTGATCGAGAGGCGCGCCCGAGCGCGGGCGCGAGGCGAAGGAGTTAGGACGGAACATGGATAAGACGAAAGCGAAGGCAGCAGGTCTCGCCCGCCGCCAGCGCCGTGTCCGCGGGAAGGTGAGCGGTACCGCCGAGCGGCCCCGGCTGCGCGTGAGCCGCACCAACCTGCACATCTACGCGCAGCTCGTTGACGACGTGTCGGGCCGCACGCTGGCCACCGCGTCGTCGATCGACCCCGATCTGCGTTCGGCGCTCAAGTCGGGCGCCAACATCGACGCCGCCCGTGCGGTGGGCGAGGCGATCGGTCGCCGTGCCATCGAGGCCGGCTTCACCGAAGTCGTTTTCGACCGAGGCGGCCGGCTGTACCACGGTCGCGTGGCCGCACTCGCCGAGGGAGCCCGCGAAGCGGGCCTGAAGTTCTAAGGGACAGGAGAATCCACTATGGCGTATGAAAGCGGTGCTCCGGTCTCAGAGATCCAGGAGCGCGTCGTCTACATCAACCGTGTCGCCAAGGTCGTCAAGGGTGGTCGGCGCTTCTCGCTGACCGCGCTGGTCGTCGTGGGCGACGGTAACGGTCGCGTCGGTGTCGGTATGGGCAAGGCGGCAGAGGTCCCGGTGGCCATCAAGAAGGGCATCGAGGACGCGAAGAAGAACATGTTCACCTTCCCGCTTGCCGGGACGACCATCCCGCACGCGGTCACCGGCCATTTCGGTGCCGGCAAGGTGCTCCTCAAGCCGGCGGCGCCCGGTACCGGCGTCATCGCCGGTGGGCCGGTGCGTGCGCTGCTCGAACTCGGCGGCGTGGCCGACGTGCTCTCCAAGTCGCTCGGCACGAGCAACGCGCTCAACATCGTGAAGGCCGCAGCCGAGGGTCTGCAGCAGCTCAAGAGTCCGGCCGATGTCGCGCGTGCGCGTGGCAAGTCGGTGGGCGAGATCTACGGCAAGAAGGGGTAGTCAGCGATGGCCACTGCAGAGAAGAAGCTCAAGATCACCCAGGTCAGGAGCGCGATCGGCCTTCCGAAGGACCAGAAGGCCACCGTGCGCGCACTCGGCCTGAAGCGTATGAACGACACCGTGGAGCAGGCCGACACGCCGACCGTCCGCGGCATGGTATTCAAGGTCAAGCACCTCGTCCACGTGGAAGAGGTCTAGACGGGGCCGTGCGCCCCGCACCGTCAGTCAGCCGGCGGCGAGCGGCCGGCACCCCGGGAGACATGCTCCCGGAGAAGCGATAAGGAGTCATCATGCAGTTGAACGACCTCTTCCCCGCGCCGGGGTCCCGCAAGGACCGCAAGCGGGTAGGCCGCGGGCACGGCAGCGGCTACGGCGGCCGCAGCGGCCGTGGTGACAAGGGCCAGAACTCGCGTGCCGGTGGCGGTAAGGGCCCCGGCTTCGAGGGCGGCCAGAATCCGCTCCACATGCGCATGCCGAAGCTCGGCGGGTTCAAGAACAGGAACCGCGTCGAGTTCGCCGTGGTCAACGTTGGGCGGCTCGAGGAGCTCTACGGGGCCGGTGAGACCGTCGACGTCGACAGCCTGTTCGCCAAGGGCGTCATCAAGGGCAAGGCGACCCCGGTCAAGGTCCTCGGCGACGGGGATCTCACCAAGGCGCTCACCGTCCATGTCGACAAGATCTCCGCTCCCGCGCGGGCGAAGATCGAAGCAGTGGGAGGGACGGTCGATCTCACGTGATCGAGGCCATCCGCAACGCCCTGCGCATTCCCGACCTGCGCAAGAAAATCATCTTCACGCTCGCGATCGTCGCCATGTACCGTGTTGGCGCTCACATCCCCGTTCCGGGTGTGAACCCCGCTGACGTCAAGGGACTCGTGCAGGGCGCGGGCAGCGCGCTCGGACTGCTCAACCTGTTCGCGGGTGGAGCGCTCGAGAACTTCGCGATCTTCGCGCTCGGCATCATGCCGTACATCACGGCGACCATCATCATGCAGCTGCTGCAGGCGGTCATCCCCGTGGTCGAGCGGTGGTCGAAGGAGGGTGAGGCCGGGCAGCGCAAGATCACACAGACCGCCCGGTACATGACTCTCGGTATCGCGTTCCTCGAGTCGCTGGGTCTGCTGACCGTGTTTCAGGCCCCGGCCGCGAGTGGTGGTCTGGGCATCGACTTCAACCTGCTGACCGAGGCCGTCATCGTCATCAGCCTGATCGCCGGTACCGCAGCGATCATGTGGATGGGCGAGCTGATCACCCAGCGGGGTATCGGCAACGGTATGTCTCTGATCATCTTCGCGAGCATCGTGTCCCGGTTCCCGCAAACCATCGTCGCGTCGTTCCAGGTGAACACGCTGCTGATGGTCCTCATGCTGCTGATATCGCTCGGCGTGGTCGCCGCAGTCGTGTTCATGGAGCGCGGGCAGCGTCGCATCCCGGTGCAGTACGCCAAGCGCGTGGTCGGTCGCCGTGTCTACGGCGGTGTAGGGACGTACATCCCGCTCAAGGTGAACGGTGCCAACGTCATCCCGATCATCTTCGCGTCGTCGATCCTGCTCTTCCCGACGACCATCGCCCGCTTCTTCACCAACGTCGCGTGGCTTCAGGAAGTCTCGGCGGCTCTCTCGAGCGGCTGGCTGCACATCACGCTCTACGCGGTGTTCATCGTGTTCTTCACGTACTTCTACACCGCGCTCGTCTTCAACCCGATCGACACCGCGGACAACCTGCGCAAGAACGGCGGCTTCATCCCCGGTGTGCGACCCGGCAAGGCTACGAGCACGTACATCGAGAACGTGCTGAACCGCATCACGCTACCCGGCGCACTGTTCCTCGCCGCCATCGCCGTCATGCCGCAGATCCTCTTCCAGCAGACGGGTGACCCGCTCGTTCAGGCATTCGGCGGCACGTCCATCCTCATCATGGTGGGTGTCGCGCTCGAGACGATGCGGCAGCTCGAAAGCCAGTTGCAGATGCGCCACTACGACGGCTTCTTCAAGTAGGACGAACCGGGCCGCACGGCCCGTGAGATGCGAGGCCCCGGGAGACCCCGGCGCAGAGGCGCCGGGGACCCGGGCGGGACGGGAGGGCACGATGAACATCATGCTCCTCGGCGCACCCGGCGCCGGCAAGGGAACGCAGGCGGCGAAACTGATCGAGCGGTACGGTCTGGCGCACATCTCGACCGGTGACATCCTGCGCCAGGCGGTCGCCAACAAGACCCCGCTCGGCCTGGCTGCCAAGGGGTTCATGGACAAGGGCGAGCTCGTGCCCGACGCGGTCGTCATCGGTCTGGTGAAGGAGCGGCTCGGCCAGCCCGATGCCGCCAAGGGCTTCATCCTCGATGGGTTTCCCCGGACCGTTGCGCAGGCGACCGCCCTGGATGGTGTGCTCGACGAACTCGGCATGCGACTCGATGCCGTCGTGTCGGTCGAGGTCGACAAGTCGGCGCTCGTCACACGTCTCACGGCCCGCAGAACATGCAAGGACTGTGGTGGGATCTTCAACGTGGTCTCGCAGCCTGAGGCCGCGAGCGGCACATGCCCATCGTGCGGGGGCGAACTCTACCAGCGTGACGACGACACGGTGGCAACCGTCACCAACCGGCTGGACGTCTACGAGCGCTCGACCAAGCCGCTCATCGATCACTACCGCGCGGCGGGCCTGCTTCGTGAGGTCGACGGCAACGCCCCCGTCGATGTCGTGTTCGACGCGGTCACCCGGGCGATCGGGGCCTGACGGCACGTGATCATCACCAAGTCCGCCGACGAACTCGAGGTCATGCGTGAGGCCGGTCGAATCACCGCCCTGGCGCTGCGCGTGGTTGGTGAGGCCGTGGCCCCGGGCGTGACGACCGGAGAGCTGGATGCGATCGCCGAGGCGGCGATCCGCGACGCGGGCGCTCGGCCGGCCTTCAAGGGCTACCATGGCTTCCCGGCCACGCTCTGTACGTCGATCGACGGTGAGGTCGTCCACGGTATCCCTGGTCCGCGCCGGCTCCTCGAGGGGCAGATCCTCTCGGTCGACTGCGGTGCGATCGTCGACGGCTACTATGGCGACTCGGCGATGACGTTCGCCGTGGGGACCGTTTCCGCAGAGGCACAGCGGCTGATGGACGCCACCCGGGCGGCGCTTGCGGCGGGCATCGAGCGCTGCGCGCCGGGGAACCGACTCCACGATGTCTCGGCGGCCGTCCAGGCCGTAGCCGAGGGCGCGGGCTTCTCGGTGGTGCGCGAGTACGTGGGTCACGGCATCGGACGTTCGATGCACGAGGACCCTCAGGTGCCGAACTACGGACGTGCCGGCAGCGGGCCGGTGCTGACGCCGGGCATGGTCCTCGCCATCGAACCGATGGTGAACGCCGGAGCCGCAGCGGTGCACGCGCTGCCCGACGGATGGACCGTGGTGACCGACGACAGCAGCCTGTCGGCCCACTTCGAACACACGGTTGCAGTGACCGATGCGGGCCCGCGCGTCCTCACCGTCGAATGAAGTGCGCGTGGTCGTTCTGCCCGAAGGGGTGGACGCTGCCGCCTGTATTGGATATACTGCCGTTTTGCGACTTCACGGCTCCTACGAAGGGACATGGCCTCGTTGGCGAAGCGCGATGATGCTATAGAGATGGAGGGCACCGTCATGGAGGCCCTTCCGAACGCCATGTTCCGGGTGGAGTTGGACAACGGGCACAAGATGCTCGCACATATCTCAGGCAAGATGCGCATGCACTACATCCGCATCCTGCCGGGTGACAAGGTCGTCGTCGAGCTGTCGCCGTACGACCTGAGCCGGGGACGGATCACGTACCGATTCAAGTGAGCCCCCTGCTTGTCGGGGCTCTATGGAGACACCCGGTGCCGTGTTAGCGACTCGAACGTGAAAGACCACGCCTGCGGCTGGGCGATGAGATAGATACACAGAACGGTGATCCGAAAGAGGACCACGCATGAAAGTCAGACCTTCTGTGAAGAAGATGTGTGAAAAGTGCAAGGTCATCCGCCGCCACGGCCGGGTGCTCGTGATCTGCGAGAACCCGCGTCACAAGCAGCGGCAGGGCTAGGACCAGGAGGGAGCGGGCTTTGGCACGCATCGCAGGCGTCGACCTCCCGCGCGAGAAGCGCGTCGAGATCGGCTTGACCTACATCTTCGGCATCGGCCTCACCACCGCGCAGCAGATTCTGCGCGAGACGGGCATCAATCCCGACACGCGCGTCCGGAACCTCACGGAAGAAGAGGTCGTCCGGCTGCGCGAGTTCATCGACCGCAATCTCAAGGTCGAGGGTGATCTGCGCCGTGAGGTCAGCCAGAATATCAAGCGGCTGATGGAGATCGGCTGCTACCGAGGGCTTCGGCACCGCAAGGGTCTGCCGGTTCGCGGGCAGCGTACGCACACCAACGCGCGTACCCGCAAGGGCCCCCGCCGCCAGATCGGCGCGAAGAAGAAGGGCAAGTAGCACATGGCCGCCAAGAAGAAGAACGTCAAGAGCCGGGTCCGTCGCAGCGAGCGCAAGAACATCGCGGTCGGCCAGGCCTACATCAAGAGCACGTTCAACAACACGATCATCTCCATCACCGACCCGTCGGGCAACGTGATCGCGTGGAAGTCCGCCGGCCAGGTGGGCTTCAAGGGCTCGCGCAAGTCGACCCCGTTCGCGGCTCAGCTTGCCGCCGAGTCCTGCGCGAAGCTCGCTCAGGAGCATGGCGTGCGCAAGGTGTCGGTGTTCGTCAAGGGTCCCGGCTCCGGCCGCGAGACCGCGATCCGTTCGCTTCAGGCGGCGGGTCTCGAGATCGCGAGCATCCAGGACCGGACCCCCGTCCCGCACAACGGCTGTCGGCAGCGCAAGCGCCGCCGCGTGTAGCTCTCGTAGGAGGAACGACCTCTATGGCACGGTACACAGGGGCGGACTGCAGACAGTGCCGCCGTGAAGGTGAGAAGCTCTTTCTGAAGGGCGATCGCTGCTACACCGACAAGTGTGGCATCGAGAAGCGCCCGTATCCCCCGGGTCAGGCGGGTAAGAAGCGCCCGCGGGACTCGGAGTACCGCGTGCAGCTGCGCGAGAAGCAGAAGGCCAAGCGCATCTACGGCGTTCTGGAGAAGCAGTTCCGCACGTACTACCAGATCGCGACGCGTCAGCCCGGCATCACCGGCGAGAACCTGCTGCGCCTGCTCGAGAGCCGGCTCGACAACGTCGTGTACCGCCTCGGTTTCGCGGCATCGCGTGACGAGGCCCGTCAGCTCGTTCGGCACGGCCACTTCACGGTGGACGGCCGTCGGGTCGACATCCCGTCGTTCCGCGTGCGCCCCGGCGCGCTCATCGCGGTGGGCGAGAAGGCCAAGGACCTCACCACCATCAAGGCGGCCCTGATCTCGTCGTCCAAGATCGAGATCCCGGGCTGGCTCGAGGTGGACGTCGAGAAGCTGCAGGGCAAAGTGCTGTCACTGCCGGCGCGCGAGCAGATCGATGCTCCGTTGCGCGAGCAGCTCATCGTCGAGCTCTACTCCAAGTAACCACGCCTTGCCAGCCAAGGAGGCAAACCGCATGACCGAGTTTATGAGGCCGCAGGTCACCGTCGAGGAGATCGACTCGCGTACCGCGCGGTACATCGTGGAGCCGCTCGAGCGCGGCTATGGCTACACCCTGGGCAACTCGATGCGCCGGGTGCTGCTGTCGTCGCTCGAAGGCGCAGCTGCCACCTCGATCCGCATCGAGGGCGTGCGCCACGAATTCTCAACCATCGAAGGCATCCGTGAGGATGTCACCGATGTCGTGCTCAATGTGAAGGGCCTCGTCTTCAGCGAGACCGGCATCGGTGAGGGCGACGGCGTCGCTACGCTTGACGTCAAGGGTCCGGGTGCCGTTACCGGCAAGGACCTTAAGGTTCCCGCCGAGTTCGAGCTCATCAACCCCGACCACGTCATCGCCACGCTCGAGAAGGGCGCGCATCTCGAGATGAGCATCCGCATCGGCGTGTCGCGCGGCTACGTTTCCGCCGACCGCAACAAGCGTCCCGAGGATCCGCTCGGCGTCATCACGGTCGACTCGCTGTTCAGCCCGGTGACGCGGTGCACGTATGTCGTGGAGAACACGCGCGTGGGCCAGCGCACCGACTACGACAAGGTCGTGCTCGAGGTCGAGACCAACGGCGCTGTCAGCCCCGCTGATGCGGTCGCGCGTGCCGCCCGGATCGTGAACGAGCACATGATGCTCTTCGTCGACCAGGCCGAGACCGAGCTTCCCGAGGACGGCATCTTCCAGGCTGCGGCCGACGAGAAGAACAGCGTGCTCGAGCGCCCGATCGAGGACCTCGACCTCTCGGTGAGGTCGTACAACTGCCTGAAGCGTCAGGGTGTCAACAGCATCGGCCAGCTCACCGAGTGCAGCGAGGCCGACCTGCTCAACATCCGCAACTTCGGCGCGAAGTCGATCGAGGAAGTCAAGGACAAGCTTCAGGCCATGGGCCTGGGACTCGCAGGCTAGGAGAACGTAGGACATGAGACACGCGAAGAAGGGGCGCAAGCTCGGCACCGACGCGAGCCACACGCGGGCCATGCTCCGCAGCCTCGCTGCCGCGCTGCTCGCCAACGAGCGCATCAAGACGACGGAGACGCGGGCGAAGGAAGTCCGCGCGCTCGTCGACCGGATCATCGGCTGGGGCAAGCGCGGGGACGTTCACGCCCGCCGCCTCGCACTGGCCGAGCTGGGTGACCAGGCACTGGTCAAGAAGGTCTTCGACGACATCGCACCGCGTTTCGCCGACCGTGATGGCGGCTACACGCGGATCCTGAAGCTCGGCCCCCGCAAGGGCGACGCCGCGCCGATGGTCATCATGGAGCTCGTGGACTAGTATCGGCCCGCGAGGGTCGTAGCGCACGGAGAGGGCCTCGCTCGATGCGGGGCCCTCTGCGCGCTTCGGAGGTCGCATGATCGAGATCGGCCAGGTGACGTTCGTCTATCCGGGCGCTGAGCGCCCGGCTCTTGACGGCGTGTCGATCACGGTGGCGCCAGGCGAGTGCGTCGCGCTGCTCGGCAGCAACGGTTCGGGGAAGTCCACGCTGGCGCGCATGTGCAACGCTCTTCTCGTGCCGGAGATCGGCACCGTGATGGTCGACGGCATGGACACGCGTGACCACGACGCCATCTGGCGCATCCGCAGCCGCGTGGGGTTCGTGCAGCAGAACCCCGAGAACCAGATCGTCGGCACTGTGGTCGAGGAGGACGTGGCCTTCGGGCCGGAGAACCTCGGCGTGGCGCGCGAGGAGCTGCGTACGAGGGTCGACGCCGCGCTCGCAGCCGTCGGTCTCGACGGGCTCCAGCGGCGCGAGCCACACCTGCTGTCCGAGGGTCAGAAGCAGCGCCTCGCCATCGCCGGCGCGCTCGCGCTCGAGCCCGCGTATCTCGTGCTCGATGAGCCCACGGCGATGCTCGACGGCATCGGTCGTGCCGAGGTGCTTGCAGTGCTCCGTGGTCTGAGAGCGACGGGTGTCGGCGTACTCCACATCACGCACCGTCTCGAGGACGTGTCCGACGCCGACCGCATGGTGGTCCTCGACCGGGGTCGTGTCGCGTTCGACGGCACGCCGGACGAGTTGCTCGCCGCACCGAGGCACGCGGCCGTACTCGGCCTCGATCTCCCCCCGATGACGGTGCTCGTAGCGGCGCTGCGGGACGCCGGCATCGACATCCCGCCAGGAGCGCTCGATGCCGAGACGGTGGTGGATGCGCTATGGCGCTGATCGCGCATCGCCTCGGGTACACGTACGGGCGCAACACGGGTTTCGCGGTCGAGGCCGTGCGTGACATCGACCTCGAGGTTGCTCCGGGGATGCTCGTGCTGGTCGCCGGAACCACGGGCTCGGGCAAGTCCACGCTGCTCCGGCTGCTTGCGGGGCTTCTCGAGCCGGGCGCGGGCTCGGTGAGCGTCGACGGAGTCGCACCGTCGGCACGCGAGGCGCGTGGTGCGGTGTCGATCGTCTTCCAGAACCCCGAGTCCCAGTTCTTCGCCGAGACGGTGCTCGCCGACGTCGCCTTCGGACCCCGCAACCTCGGCGCGGGCGATCCGGATTCGGAGGCCGCGCAGGCCCTGGCGGCGGTGGGTCTCGATCCCCAGGCCTTCGGGGACCGGTCGCCGTTCACACTCTCGGGCGGTGAGGCCCGGCGGGTTGCGATCGCGGGTGCGCTGGCCATGCGTGCGCCGTACCTGCTTCTCGACGAGCCGACCGCGGGGTTGGATGCCGCGGGGCGGCGGGACGTCGTTGCCGCTATTGTTCGCGAACGGGAGCAAGCCGGATGCGTCGTGGTGACGCACGACCCCGAGGAGTTCCTCGCGCACGCCGACTACGTGCTCGTGCTCGCGGGCGGGACGTCCGTGTTCGCAGGGCCGGTGGCGTCGGTCTACGAGCGGGCGAACGAGTATCTGGCTGCCGGAGTGCGGCTGCCCGAACTCGTGCGGACGCAGCTGCTCGCGCGCGCACGTGGCGCCGACCTTCCACGCATGGAGCTCGACCCCACCGCTGCGGCTGGAGCGCTCGTGCGCTCGGCACGGGAGGTGAGCCGATGAGACTGACGGGCGGGTTCGGCCAGTACGTGCCGGTGTCGTCTCCCGTGCACCTCATGGACGCCCGGGCGAAGATGGGCCTGGTCGCGCTCTTCACCGCGGGCATCTTCCTGGTGGACGATCACGTGGGCCTCGTCGTCATGGCGCTCGCGGTGGGCGTGGCGGTCCAGGTGTCGCGTGTTCCCTGGCGCATCGCGCTCCGGGGCATCAAGGCGCTCACGATCATCCTGGCGTTCACGCTCCTCGCGCACGCGCTCCGGTGGAACCCCGCGACGGTGACGCTCGTGCGTATCGGCCCGCTCGGCGTGGACGGTCCCGGGCTGCTCGAGGGCATCTTCTTCGCGACGCGCATCATGCTCCTCGTGGTCGGGACCTCGCTGCTCACGCTCACGACGACGCCGGTCCAGCTCACCGACGGACTCGAGTATGTCATGCGCCCGCTTCGCGTCGTTCGCTTTCCTGCGGGCGAGGTCGCGATGATGCTCACGATCGCACTCCGCTTCATCCCCACCACGGCGCAAGAGGCCGAGAAGATCATGACCGCGCAGGCTGCCCGGGGCGCGCGCTTCGACGAGGGCGGACCCCTCAGGCGCGCGAAGGCGTTCGTGCCCGTCCTCGTGCCGCTGTTCGTGAATCTGTTCAGGAGGGCCGAGGAGCTTGCCGTAGCCATGGAGTCGCGGTGCTATCGTGGGGGCGAGGGGCGCACGCGACTCAACGTCGCGGTCATGCGTCCGTCCGACTGGGCCGCCCTCGTGCTGGGAGGCGCACTCGTCATCGTCATCGGCATCGTGCTGTAGGGAGTCGACGTGACCGGCGCCATCGTCCTGACGGTCTCATACGACGGCAGTGGCTTCGCTGGCTTCGCCCGGCAGCCCGGGCTTCCTACCGTGCAGGGCCGCCTGGAGGACGCGCTCTCGACCATCCTGAGGCGCGATGTCGAGACCACCGGGGCGGGGCGTACCGACGCCGGCGTGCATGCGCTCGGCCAGACGGTGAGCTTCGCTGCCGACGGTTCGGAGCCCGACTCCTCCGTGCTGTTGCGCTCGCTCAACGGCCTTGCCGGCCCCGGCATCGTCGTGACCGGCGTCCGGCAGGCCGACGCTGCCTTCAGCGCGCGTCATTCGGCAGTCGGACGCGAGTACCGCTACCGTCTCGTGCCGGGACCTGTGCCTCCGGTATTCCTCGGGCCGTACGCCTGGTGGGTGGGCGCGTCGCTCGATCTGGCGTCGATGCGGGCGGCGGCGCGCCATCTCGTGGGCGAGCACGACTTCAAGTCGTTCTGCGTGAGCGCGTCCGCTGACGGCAAGCCGACGATGCGACGGCTCGATCTGGTCGAGATCGGCCCGGAGACCGTGCTCGGCGAGCACTCGATCGTTGTGCGCGTGAGCGGCAACGCGTTCCTGCATTCGATGGTGCGGGTGATCGTCGGAAGTCTCGTCGAGGTGGGGAAGGGCCGGCGGTCTGCCGAGTGGATGGCCGAGGCACTGGCGGCGTGCGACCGGTCCGCCGCAGGTCCCACGGCACCCGCGCACGGACTCGTGTTGTGGCACGTGTCGTATCCGGACGAGTGCTGGTTGTAGGGACTGTGGCGATATGCGGAGGCGGGTAGATACGCCCGGGGCCGTTTGTTGACACCCTATACCACCGCCGCTAAAGTGTAAGGGTTCGTTTGGAGAGCCCCGTGAACTCGATAAACGACTACGTCCAGCACCGTATGGAGGAACCGTTGAAGACCTACTACGCCAAGCCCGGCGAGGTGGAGCGCGAGTGGCTCGTCGTCGATGCCACCGACATTCCCCTCGGCCGTCTGGCGAGCGAGGTCGCTTCCATTCTCAAGGGGAAGCGCAAGCCGCAGTACACCCCGAACGTCGACACCGGGGACTTCGTCATCGTGGTCAACGCGTCGAAGGTGAAGCTGACCGGCAACAAGCTCGCCACCAAGATGAAGTACCGCCACTCGGGATACCCGGGTGGCCTCAAGGAGACCCCCATCTCCGAGATCCTGGCCAAGCGGCCCGAGCGGGTCATCGAGATGGCGGTCAAGGGCATGCTCCCGAAGAACACCCTCGGGCGGGCCATGGGCAAGAAGCTCAAGGTGTACGGCGGCGCCGAGCACCCGCACGAGGCCCAGAACCCCCGTCAGATCACCCTGGAGGTCTAGCGCATGGCTGAGAACAAGGCAGTCTACTGGGGCACCGGTCGCCGCAAGACGTCGGTCGCCCGCGTGCGCCTGATACCCGGATCGGGACAGATGGTGGTCAACGGCCGCGCGTTCGACGACTACTTCGGTCGCGAGGTGTTCAAGGGCTTCGTCGAGCAGCCGTTCAAGGTGACCGAGACCGCGGGCCACTTCGACGTCTTCGCCAACATCAAGGGGGGCGGCATCTCGGGTCAGGCGGGCGCGATGCGCCACGCCATCGCCCGTGCCCTGCTCGAAGCTGGTGACGACTACCGTGGCGAACTCAAGCGTGCCGGTCTCCTGCGCCGCGACCCGCGTATGGTCGAGCGCAAGAAGTACGGCCTCAAGAAGGCGCGCAAGCGCCCCCAGTTCTCCAAGCGCTAGGAGCTGCGAGGCACCGGATCGGAACTCAAGGCCCGCCCTCACAGGCGGGCCTTGCATCTTCTCGAGGAGGCATGTCTGATGCCCAGGCTGTTCGGTACCGACGGCGTGCGCGGCGTGGCCAACCACGACCTCACGCCCGAACTCGCGTTCCGTCTCGGGCGGGCGGCGGGGCACTTCCTTGCCGACAAGGGCCGCGGCAGCATCGTCATCGGCATGGATACGCGGCGCAGCGGTGACATGCTCGAAGCCGCCGTGGTCGCAGGTGTCTGCAGCTCCGGGGCCGATGCCCTGCGGGCCGGAGTGGGGCCCACGCCCGCGGTCGCGTTCCTCGCGCGCGATCTGGGGGCCGACGGCGGCATCGTCATCTCCGCGTCGCACAACCCGGCCGAGTACAACGGCATCAAGTTCTTCGACCGCGGCGGATTCAAGCTGCCCGACGAGATCGAGGATGAGATCGAAGAGTACCTCGTCGCGGAAGACGCCGATCCACGCCCCACCGGCGCCGCTGTCGGGCGTGCGGAGGTTGTCGCCGATGCGGTCGAGCGCTACGTGGCGCACGCGATCTCGACAGTCCCCGGCGGTCTCGCGGGTCTCAAGATCGCAATCGACTGCGGTCATGGGGCTGCCACGCACACGACACCGGCCGCCTTCAAGGCGCTCGGCGCTGAGGTGACGGCGATCAACTGCGACTGGGACGGCATGGACATCAACGCGGGGTGCGGCTCGACGCATCTCGACGTGGTCGCCGGACTCGTGCGCGGCGGGGTCTTCGACCTCGGCTTCGCGCACGACGGGGACGCTGATCGCGTGCTGGCCGTGGATGAGACGGGTACCGGGGTCGATGGCGACCGCATCATGGCGGTGTGCGCGGTGGACCTCGCCGAGCGTGGGGCGTTGCCCGGCTCGGCCGTGGTTGCCACCGTGATGAGCAACCTGGGCTTCGAGCGCGCGCTGAAGGATCGTGGGATCACGGTCGTCAAGACGCGCGTGGGCGACCGCTACGTTCTCGACCAGATGCGCGCATCCGGAGCAACGTTCGGCGGCGAGCAGTCAGGCCACGTGATCTTCCTCGAACACGCGACCACCGGTGACGGTCTCGTTACCGCGCTGCAACTTGCGTCGGTGGTGAAGCGATCGGGCCGTCGGCTCTCGGAGCTCGCGCAGGTCATGAGCCACTACCCACAGGTGCTCGTCAACGTGCCGGTCGCCGACCGGGGTCTGCTATCCGGGAGCGCGGCCATCGCCGATGTGGTACGCGACGCCGAGCGCGAGCTCGGGGACGACGGACGAGTGCTTGTGCGCCCGTCGGGCACCGAACCGCTCGTGCGGGTGATGGTGGAGGCTGCCGAGGAGGAGCTCGCCCGTGCGGTCGCCGATCGGCTGGTAGCCGTCGTCCGCGCCGAACTCGGGTAACGGCCCGCTCACAGAGCGGTAACGGCGGCGGACCGCGCGCATGCCCGCTCTGGTAGAATCCGCTCAGACCGCCACCCGTAGCAGAGGAGGACGCCCGCCTAACTGAACGCAAGCGCCAGGCCTGACGCACGATGTCAGGTGACGAGGTGAGGGCTTATCGAAAGATTCGGCGGATGGCCCTCCGGTCCCTGTCCCAGGGTCGATACGATGACGACAAAGCCCGCGGGTGACCGCGGCGGACAAAGCGTCATCGCACCGGGAGCACGATCACGAGGGCGCACGGCGCCCCTGCGGCATACCGCCGCTGAAACCCCGAACCCACCCCGTTTCAGGGAGGACCCTACCTATGTGTGGAATCGTCGGATACTGTGGCCCCCGGCAGGCGAGTGACGTCCTGCTCAGCGGTCTCGCACGTCTGGAGTATCGCGGCTACGACTCGGCCGGTATCGCCGTGGCAGGAGGGGATGGCATTGCCATCACGCGCCGCGTCGGAAAGCTCGTGAACCTCGCCGAGGCGGTGGCCGATACGCCGCTCCCCGGCACCGTGGGCATCGGCCACACGCGGTGGGCCACCCACGGTCGCCCGAACGAGGAGAACGCGCACCCTCATGCCGACTGCACCGGCGCCGTGGTGGTGGTGCACAACGGCATCATAGAGAACTACCTGGAGCTGAGGGATGAGCTTGCAGCCACCGGTCACGTGCTGCGTTCAGAGACGGATACCGAGACGGTGGCACACCTCGTCGAGAGCTACTACGAGGGCGACCTTGCCGCGGCGGTAGCCCGCGCGGTCAAGCGTCTCGACGGAAGTTATGCGCTCGCTGTCATGCACCACGACGAGCCTGGTGTGGTGGTCGCTGCGCGCAAGGACTCGCCGCTCATCATCGGTGTGGGCGTGGGCGAGTTGATCGTTGCGAGCGACATCCCGGCGGTTCTCGAGTACACGCGCGATGTGCTCGTGCTCGAGGATGGCGATGTCGCGCGGGTGACGACCACCGGCGCGGTGGTGCGTGGCGCCGACGGCGCGGTGCGCGAGCCGGAGCACTTGAACGTAGAGTGGGACCTCGACGCCGCCGAGAAGGGCGGCTACGAGACCTTCATGCTCAAGGAGATCCACGAACAGCCCACGGCGATCCGCGAGACGCTGCGCGGCCGGATGGGCGCCGACGGCACGATCCAGCTCTCGGAACTCCAGATGACCGAGGCCGAGATCGCCGCGATCGAGCGCGTCTTCATCGTCGCGTGTGGCACCAGCTACCATGCCGGGATCGTTGCGAAGACGCTCATCGAGCAGTGGGCGCGCATCCCGGTCGAGGTGGACGTATCGAGCGAGTTCCGCTACCGGGATCCGATCGTCGACCCGGAGACGCTCGTGGTTGCCATCACGCAGTCGGGGGAGACGGCGGACACGCTTGCGGGCGTTCGCGAGGCGCGGAGTCGCGGTGCCCGCGCATTCGCGGTGACCAACGTGGTGGGCAGCCGCGTCACCCGGGAGAGCGACGGCGTGATCTACACCCATGCTGGTCCCGAGATCGGTGTGGCCGCCACAAAGACGTTCACGGCTCAAATCGCGGCGCTCACCGTGCTCGCACTCAAGCTCGCGCAGGCGAAGGGCACGCTCGAGCAGTCGCGGGTCGAGCGACTGTGGGAGGAGATCACGCGTCTTCCCGAACTCGTCTCGGCGATCCTCGGCAGCAACGACGACATCGAGGCGTGCGCGCGCGAGTACACAGGCGTGGCCTCGTCGCTCTTCCTCGGCCGCGGCATGGGCGTGCCGGTGGCGATGGAGGGCGCACTCAAGCTGAAGGAGATCAGCTACATCCACGCCGAGGCGTATCCGGCCGGCGAGATGAAGCACGGCCCGATCGCGCTCATCACGCCGGAGGTGCCGGTCGTGGTGGTGGCGACGCAAGGTCACACGTACGAGAAGGTCGTGAGCAACATCCAGGAGGTGCGAGCCCGTGGTGCGCGCGTGATCGCGGTGGCCACACACGGTGACGACGACATACGCAAGCACGCGGAGCACGTGCTCTACGTGCCGGCCACGGCGGAGAGCCTCTCGGCCATCGTGGCGACCGTGCCGCTCCAGTTGCTCGCGTATCACATCGCGTCGATCCGCGGGTGTAACGTGGACCAGCCGCGCAACCTCGCCAAGTCAGTGACGGTGGAGTGACCGATGAGTCCTGAGCACCAGGTCGCCGGACTCGGCGTCGACATCGTTGAGATCGACCGCATGCGCACCGCGCTCGAGCGCCGGCCCCGCATCAAGGAGCGGCTCTTCTCCGAGGAGGAGCGCGCGTATTGTGACGCACGCAACAAGCCCGAGATCCACTACGCGATGCGCTTCGCCGCCAAGGAGGCGGTCCTGAAGGCGCTCGGAACGGGATTCTCCGGGATGAGCTTCCGGGACGTCGAAGTGACACGCGACGAGCGCGGCCGCCCGATCCCACGGCTTTCGGGGCGAGCCGCTGAGGTGGCCGAGGCCGCGGGCGTGGTGGAGCTCCACCTGTCGCTCTCCTTCACGCACAGCAATGCGGTCGCCTCGGCCGTCGCGGTGACCGCCGGCATGCGTCCCCCGCGCGAGCCGGAGCCCGAGACGCCCGGGGAGCGGCTGGCCACCGCTTTCAAGAGCGCGCGTGCGTTCCTCGACGAGGTGGGGAACGAAGAGGACGAGGGCGACGCCTGAAGAGGCTGTGCCCATCAGCGGTCACGGTGAGGGGAGACCGATGCGCTACGCGCTTGCCGCCGACGTGATGCGCGCGGCGGAGGACGAGGCGGTCGCAGCCGGTACGACCACGATCGGCGCGCTCATGGAGCGCGCGGGCGCAGCGCTGGCGGACGAAGTGATGCGGCGCGTGCCATCGGGCATCGTCGTGGTGGCGTGTGGACCCGGCAACAACGGTGGCGACGGTTGGGTCGCGGCCCGGCTGCTGCGCGAGCGAGGCCGGGACGTGCTGGTTCTCGCCGCCGACCCTTCGGGCATGCGCAGTGGGGAGGCCGCGGCCGCGGCCCGGGTCGCACTCGATGCGGGGGTGGCGTGGAAACCGCTGGCGGACGCTGACGGGATGCGGACGGCGTTGTCTGAAGCCGAGGTCGTACTCGATGCCGTCTTCGGTTTCGGCTTCGCGGGCCCGGCGCGCGACCCGTACGCGTCGCTCATCGCCGCTATCGGCGGGTCGGGTGCGACGATCATCTCGGCCGATGTGCCCTCGGGTGTCGACTCGGACACCGGAGCCGTCAGGGGTCCCGCGATCCGTGCAGACGTGACCGTGACCTTCAGCGCCACAAAGCCCGGGCTGCTCATCTATCCCGGGGCCGCGCATGCAGGAGACGTGGTCGTCGCCGATCTCGGCATCGCACACGACCTGCTCGCACGTCCTGGCGCGGTCGAGCTCCCGGAGCCCGCGGACCTGCGCGCGCTGCTGCCGCCGACGCATCCCGACGACCACAAGGGCTCGCGCGGCCGAGTGGCCGTGGTGGCCGGCTCGCTCGCGTATGCCGGCGCCGCAGTGCTGACCGCGATGGGGGCGCTGCGGTTGGGGGCGGGCTACGTCTGCGTCGTCGTCCCCGACAGCATCGCCGATGTCGTCCGCGCTCAGCTCCCCAACGTGATCGTGCGCTCGGTCCCTTCGGCTGCCGATGGCTCGATCGCCGAGGCGGGTTCGGTTCTCGCCGCCGTTGCCGATGCAGACGCGGTCGTCGCGGGGCCCGGGCTTACCACGGGCGCTGGCGTCGTCGCGGCGGTTCGCGCGCTTCTGGGCGATTCGACTGCCCCGCTCCTGCTCGATGCTGATGCCCTCAACGTGCTTACGGGGGACATCGGCCCGCTCCTGAACCGTCAGGCTCCTACACTCGTGACGCCGCACCCTGGCGAGGCGGCCCGGCTGCTCGGCGCGACGACGGAGCGGGTCCAGGCGGATCGCCTGTCGGCCGCAGCCGGGCTGACCGGTCCGGCTCTGGCGTGCCTCCTCAAGGGGCCGCGCTCGGTCGTGGCCGCATCGGGGCGACAATCGCTCGTACTGGCGGGTAACGCCGGGCTCGCGCGGGCCGGCTCGGGCGACGTCCTCGCGGGCATGGTGGGTACGCTGATGGCTCAGCGGCTGAACCCGTTCGATGCCGCGATGCTCGGGGCGCACCTGCACGGCAGGGCGGCCGAACTCGGCACAGCTGAGCTTACCGAGACGTGCTTCACCTCCACCGACATCGTGAGATTCGTCCCCGCCGCTGTGCGGGAGTTGCTCGGCGGGTAGAATCAAAGAGCGTGACGCAGGCATCACCCATCATCGAACCATGCGGAGGCATCATGGCCGACCTGACCGCACGAGACATCATGACGCCCGACCCGGTGACCGTCTCGCGGGACCTTACAGTGACCGGGGCCGCCCGCCTCATGGTCGAGCATCGCATCGGAGCGCTGCCGGTCGTTGAGGAGGGGGCCCTCGTCGGCATCGTTACCGAAGGCGACCTCATCATGCGGGACGTCAAGGTTGAGTTCCCGACCTACCTGCACCTGCTCGACGGCTTCATCATGTACCCGCCCGCGACGGCACGCTTCGAGAGCGAGCTCAAGAAGGCCGTAGGGGCCACCGTCGAAGACGTGATGACCACCGAGCCGGTGACGGTGGATGTGGGAACGCCGATCGGCGATGTCGCGACGCTCATGGTCGATCGCGACGTGAGCCGGCTGCCCGTGCTCGACGGCGAGCAGGTCGTCGGTATCGTCAGCAAGTCCGACATCGTGCGCTCGCTGATCGCCGAGGAGTAGCGGCGCGTGTACCCCCGCCACGCCTGGGCTGAGATCGATCTGGCCGCCGTCGTTCGCAACGTGCGCGCGCTCAAGGGGCTGACGCTGCCGGGGACGCGCTTCATGGCGGTCGTGAAGGCTGACGGCTACGGTCACGGAGCGGTTGAGGTTGCGCGCGCGGCGCTCGCCGCCGGCGCAGACCGCGTCGGTGTGGCGACCATCGCCGAGGCGGTCGAGCTGCGCGAAGCGGGGATTGACGTCCCGCTCCATCTGCTCGCCGAGCCGCCAGCCGAGGGTGCCGGCGAGGTCGTTCGCCACAGCGTGATACCCACCGTGACATCGCGAACGTTCGCCCGCGCGCTCGGAAAGGCGGCGCTGCTGCAGGGTCGCGAGGCCCCTTATCACCTCAAGGTCGACACCGGCATGAATCGCATCGGCGTGCGCGCCGAAGACGTAGCCGAGGCGCTCACGTGGTTGCGGGCGGTCCCGGGCATCGTGATGGAGGGCGTCTTCACGCACTTCGCCACGGCCGACACGCCGGGGGACTGGGAGTTCGAGCGCCAGGTGCAGCGGTTCTCGGCAGCCATCGAGAACCTGCGTACTGAAGGCGTCCGGCCTGCGCTCGTGCACGCCGCCAACAGCGCGGCGACGATCCTGCACCCGGCTACGCACCTCGATCTCGTCCGCTGCGGAATCGCGATGTACGGGCTGCATCCCTCGGAGGCGACACGTCCGGCAGTCGCCCTCGAGCCGGTGATGAGCGTCAAGGCGCGTGTGACCTACGTCAAGCGCGTCGGTCTTGGCGATGGCGTGAGCTACGGGTTCACCTGGCACGCCGGCGGGCCGACCACCATCGCCACGATCCCTCTGGGCTACGGGGATGGCGTGCACCGCGTGCTGTCGAACACGATGGACGTGCTGATCGGCGGTGTGCGCTGTACGCAGGTGGGTCGCATCTGCATGGACCAGTTCATGGTGGAGGTGCCCTCCGGGGTAGAGGCCGCCCAGGGTGACGAGGTCGTTCTCGTCGGTCGACAGGGCGGCGAGAGCATCTCGCTCGACCACCTCGCCGCGGTCGCCGGCACCATCAACTACGAGATGGCGTGCGGCTTCGGACTGCGTCTCGACCGGCGCTATCGCGCCGTCTGATCGCTACCGGCCCGAACGGCCTCGGTCGGGTCCCCAAATAGTTGACGGAATCTAGCAGGAGTTGTGCGTCGCGCTGGCGAACAACGCCCTCAAGACGGGAACGCCGTATGCGCTCTCGCCTGTTTGCTGCACGAGAGGGCCTCGTGCGCTGGAGCCCGCTAGGCACGAGCACGGGGAGATCGGGCACCCGCACAGGTCCCGTCACTGAGGAGTGGTCCATGGACGACAAAGTTCTGGAGCAGATCAGATTCCATCAGGACGTGGTCGCCAAAGACGCCAACTCGCCGCTGTTCCAGATACGCGAGAAGGAGATGGAGATCTCCGGGCGGGTTCTGGCAGCCCGCAATCAGGCCGACAAGATCGTGTCCGAAGCGCGCTCAAAGGCCGCGGCCGTCGTCAAGAACGCATCGTCCGACGCCGAGCGAATCGCCAAGGAGCGCGCCGACCTGATGGTGGCCGAGACCGACTCGGCGGTGGCCGAGGTGGGGGTGCAGGGCGTCAAGGATGTGGCCGCGCTTGAGGAGACGCTCGAAGAGCGGCGGAGCCAGGCGGCCGACTTCGTGGTAGGGCTCGTCACCGCAGTGTGAGCTTGTGATCGTAGCGGCAATCGGACAGAAGGGGAGGAGGGTTCGCGTATGTTGGTCCCAATGGCCAAGGTCGAGATGATCGGGCCGAAGAATCGCTTCTTCGACGTGGTCACGCTCCTCCACGAAATGGGCACGCTGCACATCGAGGATCTCACGAAGAAGATCAAGGCGGGGGAAGTCCCCCTCGAGCAGATGGACGTGGTGGAGAACCAGCTTGCGGAGAAGGAGCGGATGGAGGACCTGCTGATCCGCCTGCGCTCCATCATCAAGGCGCTCCACCTGCCGACCTCGACGGTGGACGAAGTCGAGAAGCAGCGGCACTACCTCGAACTGTGGCAGAAGGACAGCAAGAGTCTCGCCGCCGAGGTGACCGAGGTCATCGAGCAGGTCGAGGACAAGACCTCGAGCCTCGCACAGGCGCAGGCCTCGATGGAGGCGGAGCTCTCGCTCCTCGCTCGTTACGAGCCCATCCTTCAGAAGATCCAGCCGCTCGCCAAGCAGATCGTCACGACCGGTGCGTACGACTCGGTCGCGCTCCTCGTGGAGCGCCGCTACAAGAGCGCGCTGGACATGCTCAAGAAGGAGCTGGACCAGCTCACGCACAACCAGTGCGAGATCGTCTCCACCGACGTCGATGAGGACACCACTGCGGTCATCGTCGTGTTCGGCAAGAAGTACTCCGAGGCGGTCCACAAGTTCCTTGCGATGGAGAACGTCAACCAGGTGCGGCTGCCGTCCGACTTCCAGGACATGCCGTTCGACGTGGCGTACGAGCAGCTCACCCTCCGCAAGGCCGAGCTCCCCGCTCAGCTCGAGCAGGTCAAGAACGAACTCGCGGAGATGTCCTCCGAGTGGTACATGAAGCTCACCACGGTGCGCGACGTGCTCGTCGACAAGATCGACGAGATCAGCGCCATCCCGAAGTTCGGGCAGACCGAGTACGCGTTCGTGATCACCGGGTGGCTGCCCGCCAGCGACCTCAAGTCGTTCCGGCGCAGCATCATCGAGGAGTTCGGGACCGACGTCATCATCAACCAGCTCGAGATCGACGAGCGCGAGTTCGACGAGACGCCGGTCTCGCTCAAGAACCCGAAGTGGGCCGAGCCGGCCTCGTTCGCCATGAGCTACCTGATGGGCGGCAAGCCGAAGTACGGAACGATCGACCCGTCCATCATCTGGGCGATCAGCTACCCACTCATCTTCGGCATGATCGTCGGCGACATCGGCTACGGCATCGTCATGCTGGCGATCATCCTGTGGATGCGGCTCAAGTTCAAGGACAAGCCGGCCGTGCAGCTGGCGACGGGTCTACTGGGCCCGGCGGCCACGGCCGCGATCCTGTTCGGCTTCTTCTACGGTGAGTTCTTCGGTGCCGTCTTCTGGGAGGCTGGCTGGATCAGGACGTTCGAGCTGCTCGGCTTCACGCTGCCATACAACCGAGAACACGTGGTCGAGCCGCTCATGTTCATGGCGCTCGGGCTGGGTGTGATACAGATCCTCTTCGGCCTGATCCTCGGCGTCGTCAACTCGGTGAGAACGAAGCACATGAAGCACGCGTTCGTGAAGGGTGGCCTGGCCGGTTTCATCTTCGGCGCGGTCATCCTGCTCATCGCTGTGGTTCTCCTCAGGTCCAACCCGGTCGTGCAGATCATCGGTGCGATCACGATGACCGTCGGCATCCTGGCCGTGCTCAGGTGGGGTGGCATCATGGGCTTCGTGGAGACGCTCGAGTCGATCTCCAATATCGCGAGCTACATCCGTATCATGGCCGTTGGTCTTTCGGACGCCATCTTCGCGACCGCGATCAACCGCATGGCCGCCAACGATCAGATACCCACGGTCATCGGTATCGTTCTGCTGCTGGTCTTCCACGCGCTGCATCTCGTCCTGGCGGTCTTCACGCCTACCATCCATGCACTACGTCTCAACTTCCTGGAGTTCGGCGGGAAGTACTATGAGGCGAGCAAGTCGGAGTACGAGCCGTTCCACAAAACCGGAGGTGAAAAGCGCGCATGATCAAGAACAAGCTCGCTAAGGTGGTGTTCGGGAGCGCCTTCCTGACCGCCATGATCGTCCCGGCGATGGCACTCGCCGAAGAGGCCGCCGCCGAGGCGGTCCCCGAGGACTACCGTGCGGCCATCGCCCGGTATGCGGCCGCGGGTCTTTCGATGGTTGTTGCCGCCATGTCGGCAGGCTACGCACAGGGCAAGATCGGTGCTGCAGCGGCCGGTACGCTGGCCGAGCGTCCCGAGGCCGGTACGAACCTCATCGTTCTCCAGGCGCTCCCTGAGATCATCGTCCTTCTCGGCTTCGTCATCGCCTTCATGCTCGGCACGATGTAGGCACCCAGTCGGGATCCGGGCGGAGCGAACGCATTGGAGGACGACTGACGCATGGCGATAGAGGACATCTTCAGAGCGCTCGAAGAGCAGGCTGACGGCGAGGTCAACGAGATACTGCGCATCGCCCAGGTGCAGGCCGACGCGATCCTCAAAGAGGCGAGCGATGAGGCCGAGCGGATCACACGCGCGCGTGTCGAGGCTGCCGAAGAGGCGGTCCGGGCGAAGTCGGCGAAGGCCGTGAACGCGGCCCGCCTGCAGGCGCGGCGTGACCTGGCGGCAGTGCGCGACGAAGCGGTCGACCACGTGTTTGCGGACGCCGCGGAGAAGCTGGGCGCCCTGCGCGGGACCAAGAAGTACGAGGAGATCTTCACGGCGCTTGTTGCCGAGGCGGTGAAAGGCGTGCAGGGTGACTGCACCCTTCATGTTGCTTCGGCTGACGGGGATCTCGCCAAGAAGACGGTTGCCGATCTCGACGTTCCGTGCGCGATCGCGCCGGATCTTGAGACGATCGGCGGCGTGGTCGTCTCATACGATGAGGGACGTGTGGTTCGCAGGAACACGTTCGACAGCAGGCTCGTGAAGGTCCGCGGGCTTGCCCAGGCGAAAGTTGCAGAGGTCCTGACTTCATGAGTAGTGTTCCCGCAACCGGTATGCGCCGAGTCGGCCCCCGAGGGCGCGACTACGGCTATTCGAACGCGCGCGTGCGCGGCATGCGGTCACGTCTGCTGAAGCAGGCGTTCTTCGACGATCTCATGATGTCGTCGGATATCGGCGCGGTCATCCAGAAGATCATGGATACCGAGTACGGGCCCGACCTCGAGGATCGCATCCTGCACGGCAGGACGGCCACACAGGTGGACGAGGCCCTCAAGGACAACATGGTGCGTACGTTCGCCAAGGTCATGAGCGTCTCGAACGATGAGGCGCAGAGGCTGCTCACCACGCTGCTCGGCCGGTGGGACCTGTTCAACATCAAGACGGTTCTCCGCGGCAAGCACATGAACCTGTCAGAAGACGTCATCGCGAACAGTCTCATAGCGGTGGGCCAGTTGACGCAGGTCGATGCGGAGGAGCTGGCGAAGCAGGGCAGCGTCAAGAGCGTCGTAGACACCCTTGCCACATGGGGTCTGCCCTTCGCGGTCCCACTCCGGGAGGTACTGCCTGAGTACAACGAGAGCGCGGACCTGTCCGTGCTCGAGCTCTCGCTCGACCGCTACTACTACCAGTGGGCGGCCAAGCGGCTCAAGGGTCGCAGGACGAACACCCGCCTCGCGCGGGAGTTCCTGGGCACGCAGGTGGATACGATCAACCTGCTGACCTGTCTGCGGTTGCTGAACGCGGAGGTCGAAGACACCGATGCCGGCAGGTACTTCATGCCCGGCGGAATGAAGGTGAGCGAGGATCTCTTCATGGACCTCGCGTCCATGTCCGATGTCGATGAGGTGTTCCAGCGGCTCAAGCGGACGCCGTTCGGCTCCACGCTCGAGGACGTCGCGCTCACGTACATCGAGAAGGGCTCGGTGTCGGTGTTCGAGCGTGCGCTGGAGGACTACCTGTTCCGGAAGGCGTTCGCCACGAGCAAGGGCGACCCGCTCGGCATCGGCATCTCGATCAGCTACCTGTGGGCAAAGGCGAACGAAGTCACCAACATGCGCATCGTCGTCAAGGGCGTGTCGGTCGGCATGCCGGTGGAGCGGATGAGGGAGGAGCTCATCGTTGTATAAGCTCATCGTCCTCACCGACCCTGACACCGCCGACGGCTTCGGTCTGGCCGGCGTGGACGTGGTCGTCGCCGATTCGCCGGAGGAAGCACGCCGCAGGCTCAACTCACTCATCGATGACGATGAGAGCGGGATCGTGGCGGTCAATGAGGCGTTCATGGTCGACATAGACGAGCGCACGCAACAGAAGATCAACCAGTCGTATCGTCCGATCGTCATCTCCTTACCGATACGGGAGAGGCTGGCGACGGAAGAGGACCACCGGGCGTATCTCTCACGCCTGATCAGACGGGCCATCGGATTCGACATTACGCTGAGGCGAGGCTGATGATTGTCGGAACACTCTCCAAGATCACCGGTCCTGTCGTCGTCGCTGACGGCATGACGGGGACCAAGATGTACGACGTCGTCCGGGTCGGCACCGCCGGTCTCATGGGCGAGGTCATCAGGCTCGAAGGCGAGCGCGCCACGATCCAGGTCTACGAGGACACCTCGGGACTGCTGGTCGGCGAGCCGGTCGAGTCGACGGAAGGGCCGCTCATGCTCGAGCTCGGCCCGGGACTCCTGTCGTCGATCTACGACGGCATCCAGCGGCCGCTCCCGGTCATCGCCGAGGAGTCGGGCAGCGACTTCATCGCGCGCGGTACCGTGGCGAGCGCGCTTGACCGTACGAAGCTCTGGGAGTACACGCCGGTCGCTGAGGTCGGTCAGCTGGTGGGCCCGGGTGACGTTCTCGGCACGACTCCCGAGGGCCCCACGGTGCTTCACCGCGTCATGGTGCCTCCGGGCATGAAAGGCACGGTCACCACGGTGGTGCCCGCTGGTTCGTACACCGTCGACGAGGTCGTTGCGGTACTCGATGACGGGGCCGAGATCAAGATGAGCCAGCACTGGCCGGTCCGGCAAGGTCGTCCGTACGGGCGCAAGCTCGACCCGACCACGCCGTTCATGACCGGCATGCGCATCCTGGACACGTTCTTCCCGGTCGCCCTCGGCGGCAACGCCATCATCCCGGGCGGTTTCGGCACGGGTAAGACGGTCACGCAGCAGTCGCTCGCCAAGTGGGCCGACGTCGACCTGATCGTCTACGTGGGTTGTGGTGAGCGCGGCAACGAGATGACCGAGGTGCTCGCCGAGTTCCCGGAACTCGAGGATCCGCGCACCGGGTCGAAACTCATGGAGCGCACGATTCTCGTCGCCAACACATCGAACATGCCGGTGGCCGCCCGCGAGGCGTCCATCTACACCGGTGTCACGCTGGCCGAGTACTACCGCGACATGGGCTACAGCGTGGCGATGATGGCGGACTCCACCTCCCGGTGGGGTGAGGCGCTCCGTGAGGTCTCAGGTCGTCTCGAAGAGATGCCCGGTGAGGAAGGCTATCCCGCCTACCTTGCCACCCGTCTCGCGAGCTTCTACGAGCGCTCAGGGCGTGTTGAGGCGCTCGGCAGCGAGAAGCGTGTCGGTTCGGTCACCATGGTCGGCGCGGTCTCACCTCCGGGCGGCGATATGTCCGAACCGATGACGCAGAACTCGCTCCGCGTGACCGGCGCGTTCTGGGCGCTCGACACATCGCTCGCACATCGCCGTCACTTCCCGGCGATCTCGTGGACCAAGTCGTACACGCTCTACCTCGGCCAGGTACAGGACTGGTTCGAGAGCGAGGTGGCCGACGATTGGCGTGCGGTCCGCGAACGGGCGATGTTCATCCTCCAGAAGGAGACCGAGCTGCAGGAGATCGTGCAGTTGGTCGGCCCGGACGCGCTTCCCGAGACCGAGAAGATCATCCTCGAGGTCGCCCGCATGATCCGCGAGGACTTCCTGCAGCAGTTCGCGTTCGACGAGGTCGACGCGTACTGCCCGCCCAAGAAGGCGTACTGGATCCTCAAGACGATCCTCGCCTTCAACGACGGCGCCACGCAGGCGATGTCGCGCGGCGTGTCGCTCAGGCAGGTGCTGCAGCTTCCCGCGCGCGACGAGATTGCGACCCTCAAGACCACGCCGCACGAGAAGGCGCTGGAACGCATGCCCGAGCTGGTGCACGAGATCAGCGAACAGATCTCCGGAATCGAGGTGCTGTAGATGACCGTGGAGGCAACACTCGACCGCTCGCTGCTCTCCACCGAGTATCGGACGCTGACCTACGTCACGGGTCCGCTGATCTTCGTGGAGAACGTCCACGGCGTCGCGTACAACGAGATGGTCGCCGTGCTCATGCCCGACGGGTCCGAGCGTAGCGGCCAGGTTCTCGAGGTATCGGGCACGACCGCCGTCATTCAGGTCTTCGAAGGCACCCAGGGTATCGACATCGATCGCACCCGCGTGCGCTTCCTTGAGGAAGTCGCGAAGATCGACGTCGCTCCCGAGCTCCTGGGCCGCATCCTGAACGGCACCGGCAAGCCGATCGACGGCGGCGCGCCGATCATCCCGGAGAAGCGGCTGGACATCACCGGCTCTCCGATCAACCCGTACCGCAGAGCGCAGCCGGCCGACTTCATCGAGACCGGCATCTCGGCCATCGACGGCCTGAACACGCTCGTTCGCGGGCAGAAGCTCCCGATCTTCTCCGGCTCGGGCCTGCCGGCCAACGAGCTGGCGGCGCAGATCATCCGTCAGGCGCGTGTCATCTCCGGCGAGGAGTTCGCCATCGTGTTCGGCGCGATGGGCATCACCCACCGCGAGGCGGCGTACTTCATGACGCAGTTCGAAACCACGGGCGCCCTCGAGCGCGTCGTGTTCTTCCTGAACCTCGCCGACGACCCCACCGTCGAGCGTCTGCTGACGCCGAAGTGCGCGCTCACCGTCGCCGAGTATCTCGCCTTCGAGAAGGATCTGCAGGTGCTCGTCATCCTCTCGGACATGACGAACTACTGCGAGGCGCTTCGCGAGGTCTCCACCGCCCGCGAAGAGGTGCCCGGTCGCCGCGGCTATCCCGGCTACATGTACACCGACCTCTCGACCATCTACGAGCGCGCTGGTCGCATCAAGGGCCAGAAGGGCTCGGTCACCCAGCTGCCGATCCTGACGATGCCCGACGATGACATCACGCACCCGATCCCCGACCTCACCGGGTACATCACCGAGGGTCAGATCGTGCTCTCGCGGCACCTGCACCGTCGCGGCGTGTTCCCGCCCATCGACGTGCTTCCGTGCCTGTCACGCCTGATGAACCTGGGCATCGGCGAGAACAAGACTCGCGACGACCACCGCGCCGTGGCGAACCAGATGTACGCGGCGTACGCACAGGGTCGCGACCTGCGTCGCCTCGTGGCCATCGTCGGAGAGGAAGCGCTGTCGGACACCGACCGTCGGTACCTGCACTTCGCCGACGAGTTCGAGCGGCAGATCATCGGTCAGGGCGATCACGGCCGCTCCATCGAGGAGACACTCACCATCGGGTGGGAGCTCATGAGCAGTCTGCCGATGGCCGAGCTCAAGCGCGTGCGTGACTTCATCGACAAGTACCACCCGACCGCCGTGGCCGAGAAGGCTGCCGAAATGGGCGACCTGTAGAGCACCCGTCGACGGCGAGGAGGTGAGACGTGGAGGAAGTACGGCCGACCAGATCCGAGCTGCTCGAGCGCAAGCAGCAGATCACGCTCGCCCAACAGGGCATGGACCTGCTCAAGCAGAAGCGTGACGCGCTGCTGATCGAGTTCATGTCGGTCATGGACGAGACGCTCCGGCTCTCGAGTGACCTGCAGCGGACGACCAACGAGGCGCAGTACAGCCTCGCGCTCGCCAAGGCAGTCGACGGCGTTGTCTCGGTGCGCTCGGCTGCGTTCGCCACCCGTGGCGAGGTGAGCATCGACATGACCGGCACGAAGATCATGGGCATCTCGGTGCCGGTCGTGACCAAGGGCGAGAGCCCCCTGCGAACGTCGTTCACCCGTGGGTACGCCATCACGAGTGTGTCGTCCCGCATCGACGAGACAGCCGACAAGTTCGAGCGCATCCTCGACGTCATCATCGAATACGCCGACATTGAGACGCGGCTGAAGCGACTCGGTGAGGAGATCCAGAAGACCAACCGGCGCGTGAACGCGCTCGAGCAGATCACCGTTCCGGCGCTCAAGGAGCAGGTCGCCTACATCAGGCAGGCGCTCGACGAGCGCGCACGTGAGGACCTCTTCCGCCTCAAGAAGGTGAAGCGGAAGATCGAGCAGAAGAAAGCGGCGCACGGCACGTAGCCGGAACTCCATACGCATACTGTGAGGCGGCGCAACCTACCGGGGGGTACTTGGCGCCGCCTCACCGCATGTTCGGGTGTGCGGCTCAGACGTCGGGGCTGCTGTTCTGCCGTCGGGCTGTCGCGCAGACGTCGGTGCTGTGGCTCACACGCTCTTGGCGCGGATGATGTCGCCCACCCGCTCCAGGGTCTCCACCGTGTTATGCGGGTCCTCGCGAAGCGTGCGGGCCATGCCGATGATGCCCACGACGTCCTCGGCGCTGAGCTTGCTGAAGTGGAGGTCCTCCCAGTCGGCGCGCTTCTCGTAGGCCCACAGCTCGCCGACAATCCAGCCGAGATCGCTCAGGTCGCGCTGCGTGAACATGCTCCAGCTGTCCCGGATCCCCTGCCGCAGCCGGTCGACCGCGCGCTCGACGGCCTTCGCCTTGCGGATCTGGAACGCGCGCATGCCGATGTCCTCATCGGTGATGTCGGAGCCGTGCGAAGTCATGGCGCTCACCTCCTGGGTGCTATGTTCGTCGCGGGAGCGCTGGTCTCCTGCACCGTGTCGCACACCACATCGTGCCCGAAGCGGCGTTTCGCGTATCGGGGAGTGCGCGAAATGTGCGGAGTGCACGACGCGCGACCGCATCGTCGGCGGGGCGGCACTCGGCTAGAATGGGTTCGCATCGCACACCGGGGCCCGCCCCTTAGATCCGTGAGGTCACGCATGGAGTTCGCCGAGGTCATCAGCAGGCGCAGGAGCGTCCGCCACTTCAACAACCGGCTTGCCGTCGAAGACGGCGACATCCAGGCGCTGCTCGAGGCGGCGGTGACCGCGCCGTCGGCCGGCAACATCCAGCCGTGGAGATTCTTCGTGGTCAGGAGCACGGCGGCGCGCCAGCGCCTGGCGTCCGCGCTGGGCCAGCGATGGGCGGCGGCCGCGCCCGTGGTGATCGTCGTTGCGGTCGATCCGCGGCCGTGCGCTGCCCGCTACGGCGATCGCGGCGAGTACCTCTACGCATTGCAGGACACGGCGGCGGCCGTCGAGAACATCCTGCTCGCGGCTGTCGACCGCGGGCTCGCTTCGTGCTGGATCGGCGCGTTCGACGAGACTCGCGTTGCCGAGGCCGTCGGCGCGGTGGCGCCGGTGACGCCGATCGCGGTGCTGCCGATCGGGCACTCGGCCGAGTCAGCCGGCAAGCCGTCACGGCGGCCGCTCGACGAGATCACCACCTGGCTCTAGGGAGGCCCGGCGTGACGGGTGAGATCAGCGGCGTGTTCGCCGGCCGGACCGATGGCGGTAGCCCGTCGGACCTCAGGGCGCTCCAGGCGCACATCGGCGACTGCCATCGCTGCCCCCTCGGCGAGACACGCACGAAGCTCGTGTTCGGCGTGGGCGACCCGCACGCGCAGCTGATGTTCATCGGCGAGGCGCCGGGCCGGAACGAGGACCTTCAGGGCGAGCCGTTCGTGGGCGCAGCGGGCAAGCTGCTCGACGAACTGCTCGCGAGCATCGGTCTCGACCGATCGCAGGCCTACATCGCCAACGTGCTCAAGTGCCGTCCGCCGGGCAACCGCGACCCGCTGCCGGTTGAGATCGCCACGTGCACGCCGTTTCTGGCCGAGCAGGTGCGCCTTATCGACCCCGTGGTCATCACCACGCTCGGGAACTTCGCAACGAGATACGTGCTGGACACGCAGCGGCCCATCGGCGCCCTACGTGGCCGCTTGTTCACGTCGGGGTCGCGGCGCGTCGTCCCGATCTTCCATCCGGCCGCGGCTCTCTACGACCAGTCCAAGCGCGACGTGCTGTTCGACGACTTCCGGCGGCTGCGCACGGTGCTCGACGGAGTGCGCGACGGGCGTGCGGATGCAGCCGACGGGGGTGCGGGCGAGCACATTGCCACACCCGCCGAAGCCGCCGAGGCCGCACCCGCCGAGGCCGCTGAGGCCGTACCGGGCGACGGTGGACCCGCCACCATCGACCAGCCGTCGCTCTTCTGAGCGGTGAGGGCAGCGATGACATTCGTCACGAACGCTCCGGAGGAGACGGCCCGCGCAGGAGCGATCCTCGCCCGGGTGCTGGAGGCTGGAGACGTGGTTGCGCTCGCGGGGGACCTGGGCGCGGGGAAGACACACCTCGTGCAGGGTGTCGCGACCGGTCTTGGCGTCAGTGACCGCGTCACGAGCCCGACGTTCAACCTGCTCGTGGTGCATCCGGGAAGGCTGCCGCTCTACCACTTCGACCTGTACCGACTCGAGCGTGCGTCCGAGCTCGAGGACATCGGCTTCTACGACATGCTCGACGCCGACGGCGTTGCGATGATCGAGTGGGGCGACCGGTTCCCGGAGACGCTGCCCGACGACCATCTCCTGGTGCTCATCAGCCGGGAGGGTGACGACCGGCGGCGGTTCGAGGTGCAGCCCTCCGGTCCCCGGAGTGGCGACCTCGCGGCCGCATGGCTGACCGCGCTCCGAGACGAGGTGCAGCCGCTATGAGGCCCTTCGTCGCGCTCGACACGTCGACCGACCACGTGGCTCTTGCCGTGGGCGATCTCGACGCACCCGGTGCGGTTGTCGCCAGCGAGGACTTCGAGGCACGTCGCGCCGCCAACACCGTGTTGCTGCCGACCCTCGAGCGCCTGTTGGCGTCCGCTGGTGTTGATGTAGCGGAGGTCACTGCGGTCCTCTGCGGCCGCGGTCCGGGGTCCTTCACAGGCGTGCGCATCGCCATGGCGACCGCCAAGGGGCTCGCGCACGGGCTTGGCGTACCGCTCGTGGGCGTTGGCACCCTCGACGCGGTCGCGGTGCGCGCGCAGCGCAACGGGCTCGTTGCCGTGGTGGGCGACGCGATGCGGGGCGAGGTCTACCCGGCGCTCTTCCGCGTGGAGAGCGGCATGGTGGTCCGCATCACGCCCGACCGTGTGGTACGGCCGGAAGTAGTGGCAGCCGAGTGGGCGGCGCTCGACGAGGACCTCACGCTCACCGGCTGGGGGCTCGTCCGGCACGGCGACACGATTCGCACGGCGCTTCGGCCGGACGTGAGTATCGCCGCCGAGCGCATGTGGGTCCCCGACGGCGCCTCGCTCATCCACGCCGCATGGTCGCAGTCGGGTCCCGGCTCACTCACCGCGATCGCACGGCTCGACCGCGCGGATGCGCTCGCCGCTGCCCACCCCGCGGTGCTGCTGCCCGTGTACACGCGGCTCTCCGATGCCGAGGAGGCCGAGGTCCGCGCGGGCGGCCTGCGGGTGCCGCCTGCGGGCGGCGTCGCGGGACCGGGCGGAGGGGGTGCCCCGTGACGATCAGGCGCATGAACGAGGCCGACCTGCCTGCGGTGCTGGCGATCGAGTCGTCAAGCTTCCCGGAACCGTGGACCGAGCGGCTCTTCCGCGAGGAGCTCCCTCGCGACGACCGCTGCTGGCTCGTTGCGACAACCGACGAGCGGGTGGCGGGGTTCGGCGGCATCATGATCGTCGGCGACGAGGCGCATCTCATGGATATCGCGGTTGGTCCGGAGGGCCGCGGCGAGGGTATCGGCCGCCGGCTGCTCTGGGCGCTTGCAGGCGAGGCCGTGGCCCGCGGTGCGATGCGGATGACCCTTGAGGTTGCCGAGTCAAACGAGACCGCAGTGCGATTCTACGCGTCGTGCGGGTTCGATGTGGCGGGGCGACGCAGCGGCTACTACCCGGAGACAGGCGACGACGCGCTCGTGCTGTGGTCGCGCCCCCTTGCTCCTCATGTCAGCGCCATCGAGGCCGCACGGGCGGGCGAGGACCTCGTGCTCGCCATCGAGACCTCGTGTGACGAGACCGCGGCGTCGGTGATGCGCGGTGGCCGGGAGGAGCTCTCGAGCGTCATCGCCAGTCAGGTGGACTTCCATGCACGCTTCGGAGGCGTGGTGCCCGAGATCGCCTCACGCAAACACACCGAGGCGGTGGTCTCGGTGGCCGAGGAGGCGGTGCAGAAGGCTGGTGTCACGTTCGGCGAACTGCACGCGCTGGCGGTGACCCGCGGCCCTGGTCTGGTAGGTGCCCTCGTGGTGGGACTCGCGTACGCGAAGGGGCTTGCGCTGGCCACCGGTCTGCCGCTGGTGGGTGTAAACCATCTCGAGGGGCACATCTACGCTGCCAGACTAATCGATCCCGACCTCGAGCCGCCCTTCGTGGCGCTGCTCGTCTCGGGGGGTCACACGATGCTCGTGCACGTGCGGGTTTGGGGCCACTACGAGGTCCTCGGCCGCACGCTCGACGATGCGGCTGGTGAAGCGTTCGACAAGGTTGCCAAGCTGCTCGGGCTCGGGTATCCCGGCGGGCCGGTGATCTCGCGCTTGGCCGAGGGGGGCGATTCGGCAGCCATAGCGTTCCCCCGTGCGATGATGCGAAGCGGCGACCTCGACGTCTCACTCTCGGGCCTTAAGACCGCCGTGATCCAGTACGTGGAGCGCGAACGCGAGGCGGGCCGGGGACTTCACATCCCCGACATCGCCGCGTCGTTCCAGGCGGCCGTCGTGGATGTTCAGGTGGCGAAGACGCTGACCGCAGCGGTCGACCACAGCGCTACGAGTGTGGTTCTCGCAGGTGGCGTGGCCGCGAACCCGGCGCTGAGGGAGGAACTTCGTGCGGCGCTCGCTCAGCACGGAATCCGCCTGAGCGTTCCGCCGATGGGCCTCTGCACCGACAACGCGTCGATGATCGCGGCAGCGGCGCATGACCACGTGAAGCTGGGGCGATTCCTCGGCATGAGCGCCGACGCGGTGCCCGACCTGCGACTCGACGCCCGGGTATAGCGGGGGGTTCGTCTGTGGTGCCGTGCCTCAGGGTCGCTGGCGACCCTGAGGCACGCTGGCGGTCCCCCTGTCAGAGCACCTGCGTCCTGCCCGTGTACCATCCATGGCGGTTGTCGCATTCCCGTGTGCGCCACCGCCTGCCGATGGGTATCAACTAGCCGTATGGTTCAAGCCGTGCCGTCGGTGACGCGACCCTGGCTGGGGGATCTTCGGCGGTTGAGATGAGGGGAGTGTGGTGTGCATGAGTAGTCGCATCCGCAGCAGGCTCGCGCTGGTGGTGGCGCTGGCTCTGCTGGTAGCGCTCGCGGTGCCGTCGGCCGGTTTCGCTGCGAAGGGTAGCACCGACGTCAGTATCCAGACTGCGTACTTCGCGCCAGATATGTATGAGCCGGACGACGACTTCGAGGATGCGTACGTCTACGATCCGGCGGTGGACGGCAACACATTCATGTCGTACCGGACCTTCGACGGCGAGAACGATGTAGCCGACGACGAGTACGACATGCTCGAAATCACCGTCGAGGACACGGGCACACCGATCTGGGTCGAGACGATGATGACTGACGGACGGTACGACACCTACGTCACCATCTACGACGAGGCTGAGGTAGAGCTCGACACCTACGACGATAACGACTTCTTCTCCGCCACGTACTCTGAGTCGGCCTACTTCGTGGCGCCCGAGCCGGGAACGTACTATGTCGAGATCAGCTGCCTGAGCGGCTCCCCGTTCGCCTACGAACTCCATATCACGGTAGGCGACGCGCGCCGCATTGCGGGGTCGAACCGCTTCGCCACAGCGGCCGAAGTATCGCGGTTGCAGTGGGACAACACGGGCAACTCGTATTACGGCACCGACTACGGTCCGGAGCACATCTTCATCGCCAACGGCTTCAATCCAGCCGACGCGCTTGCCGGTGGTGCGCTCGCAGCCAAACTCGACGGCGTGCTGCTGCTTACCGACAAGGACTACCTGCCCGACGAGACCTACGACGAGATCGTCAGGGTGACCGAGTCGCGCTTCTGGTATGACACGGACGTGACGGTTCACGTCCTTGGCGGCGAGTCGGCCGTGAGCGCCAACGTCTTCAAAGAACTCCAGTCCATCCGCCACGTCACGCATGTGGTCCGGCACGCCGGGCTCGACCGCTACGCGACAGCGGCGGCGATTGCTGACGCCATGGTGGACGAGTCGATCATCGGCTCCGTTGCATACATCGTGAACGGCACCGCCTGGGCGGACGCCCTCGCGGTGGCGCCGGTGGCGGCGTGGAACGACGCGCCGGTCCTCATGACCATGAAGGATTCGGTACCGCAGGTCACGCTTGACTGGCTGGCAGGCAACGGCATCATCGAGGTGATCATCGTCGGTGGTGAGGCTGTGGTGGGTCCGGCAGTGTACGACGAGCTCGATGCGCTGTACACAGTCGAACGCATAGCGGGTGACAACCGCTATGAGACGGCGAGGGAGATTGCGCTCCACGGCGTCGACCACGCCGGCATGGACGGATCCCTCGCGACCCTGGTCTCCGGCGAGAACTTCGCGGACGCCCTGTCGGCGGCGCCCATCGGCTGGTGGACCGGAGCACCGGTCCTGCTCACGCCGTCGATGTCGCTGCATCCGGCGGTCGCCGCGTACTTCGACGCAAGCGGCGTCATCGGAACCGAGTACGAGGACGGCATCGGCTGCTACGTGCTCGGCGGCCCCGTTGCCGTCAGTGACGCGGTCTACGCGACCTTCCGCGATCACTGGAAGATGCTCCTGCTCCCGTAGCGCCAACGTGATATCGCGGTTCTGAATGCAAGGGAGGCCGGGCACGTCCCGGCCTCCCTTCGCGTGTGCGCACAGTGCGACGCGCGTGCCGTTGCACCGTGTGTTGCACACAATCTGAGTGTGAAACACTCAACCTTACGTACGAACTTGCTGCTCAAGGGCCTTGAAACCCTCTCGCGGTCATACTAGAATCCTTGAGGGCTGGCACTCGAAGGCCGTGAGTGCTAATTCGCACCAAGATGGGGTACATAGGTATCCGCCGCGTCGCACGCAGTGCGGCGCGCGTCCGTGAGTCACGTAACCGAAGCAGGAGGGTAGCGAATGAACCTGAAGCCGCTGTTCGACAACGTCGTCGTCAAGCCGGCCAAGGCCGAAGAGCAGACCAAGAGCGGTCTGGTCATCCCCGACACCGCCAAGGAGAAGCCCCAGAAGGGCGAGGTCGTCGCTGTGGGGGACGGTCGTTGGGACGACGAGGGCGAGAAGCGCGTTCCGCTCGACGTCAAAGTCGGCGACGTCGTGATCTACAAGGAGTGGGGCAAGACCTCGATCAAGATCGAGGGCGAGGAGTTTTTCATCATGTCGCAGGGCGACATCCTGGCCGTCGTTCAGGGCTGATCGACCCGGCGATTCCCGCACTGATCCGCCTATCTGCACCCGACCCGATACAAGGAGGGGAGCCACCGCATGGCAAAGGATATCCGCTTCGATGAAGAGGCCCGTCGCGGCCTCGAGGCCGGCGTCAACAAGCTGGCCAACGCCGTCAAGGTGACGCTCGGCCCGCGCGGCCGCTACGTCGTGCTCGAGAAGAAGTTCGGTTCGCCGACGATCACCAACGACGGCGTGACGATCGCCAAGGAGATCGAGCTCGAGGACCCGATCGAGAACATGGGCGCCCAGCTCGTCAAGGAAGTCGCCACCAAGACCAACGATGTCGCCGGCGATGGTACCACCACCGCCACCCTGCTCGCGCAGGTCATCGTGCGCGAGGGTCTTCGCAACGTCGCCGCGGGCGCCAACCCGCTCGCGATCAAGCGCGGCATCGAGAAGGCCGTCGATGCGGTCGTCGAGGCCATCAAGAGTCACGCCAAGGAGATCGAGGACAAGGAAGAGATCGCGCACGTAGGCTCGATCTCGGCCGCCGATGAGACCATCGGCAACAAGATCGCCGAGGCCATGGAGGTCGTGGGCAAGGACGGTGTCATCACGGTCGAGGAGAGCCAGACCTTCGGCATCGACATCGAGACCGTCGAGGGCATGCAGTTCGACAAGGGCTACATCTCGCCCTACATGATCACCGATCCGGATCGCATGGAAGCCGTGATCGAGGATCCGCTCATCCTCATCGCCAACAGCAAGATCGGCAACATCCAGGACCTGCTACCGGTGCTCGAGAAGGTCATGCAGGCCGGCCGCCAGCTCCTCATCATCTCCGAGGACGTGGAGGGCGAGGCGCTCGCCACGCTCGTGGTGAACAAGCTGCGCGGCACGTTCACGTCGGTTGCCGTGAAGGCGCCGGGCTTCGGCGATCGCCGCAAGCGCATGCTCGAGGACATCGCCATCGTCACGGGCGGCCAGGTCATCAGCGAGGAGCTCGGTCACAAGCTCGAGAACGCCACGCTGGACATGCTCGGTCGTGCCGAGAAGGTCAAGGTCACCAAGGAAGACACCACGATCATCGGTGGCAAGGGTGACGAGGCCCAGATCAAGGCCCGCATCAGCCAGATCAAGAACGAGATCGAGAACTCGGACTCCGACTTCGACCGCGAGAAGCTCCAGGAGCGTCTGGCCAAGCTCTCCGGCGGCGTAGCCGTCATCAAGGTCGGCGCGGCCACCGAAGTGGAGCTCAAGGAGAAGAAGCACCGCATCGAGGACGCGCTCCAGGCCACGCGCGCGGCTGTCGAGGAGGGCATCGTCGCCGGCGGCGGCGTGGCGCTCACCGACGCTGCCGACGCGCTCGACGCGCTCACCCTCGACGAGGACGAGATGATCGGTGTCAAGATCATCGCCAAGGCGCTCGACGAGCCGCTGAAGCAGATCGCGTCCAACGCAGGCTTCGAAGGTTCGGTCGTGGCCGAGAAGGTCAAGGCACTCGGCAAGGGTGAGGGTCTCAACGCGACGACGGGCGAGTACGGCGACCTGCTCAAGATGGGTGTCATCGATCCCGTGAAGGTCACGCGCTCCGCGCTGCAGAACGCGGCTTCGATCGCGGCACTGATCCTCATCACCGAGACCACCGTCACCGATGTTCCCGAGAAGAACGACGCCGCCGCCGCAGCCATGGCGGGCATGGGCGGCATGGGCGGGATGATGTAGCTCTTCGAGCGTCTGCTCTTCCCTTCCCTGACGAGGCCCCGGTACTATGCCGGGGCCTCGTCGCATTCGCCTGCGGTACTATGTGGCTACGTTCCCGCAAAAGGAAGGCGACGTGATGGACGCGCAGTTCATGGCAGAGTGGAACCGCATCAAGAACGAGCATACGCACGACCGCGACAATGCGAACAACTACGGCTGCTTCAATGTCGAGGCCTGCCGCAACTGCAACTACATCTACAACGCCCGCGCGTGCATCAGTTGCCACAACTGCGACAGCGTCATCGAGTGCGCGCAGTGCGTCGACTGCCGTGACTGTGCCTACTGCGTCGGCCTGAACGGCACGCGGTTCCACATCCTCAACAAGGAGCACACCGAAGAGGAGTACTACGCGAAGCTGCGCGAACTCGGCATCGACTGGAACGTCCAGGCGTTCGACCCGATGGACCCATACGCGTCGCTGTAGGTGACCGGATGCCGGTGGCGAGACTCCCCGGACGGCCTTACAGCATGCCCACGCCGTCGATGAAGAAACGCACGCCGAGGTAGAGCAGGAACACCGCGCAGACGCCGATGACCACCCTGTACGGCCGCTCGGCAAGGAGCCCTCGGCCCCGTGACACGGCCGTGATGACGAACCCGTACCACGCGATATCCGCGAGTTCGTGGCCGATGAAGAAGGCCACGACGCCAAGCGGCCCGATGGCAAGGCCGTCGGAGGCGAGTTTCACCCCGATCGTCGCCCACCAGAGCGTCCAGTAGGGGTTCGAGAGGCTCACCGTGATGCCCTGCATGATGGGCCCGAGACGTGACTCCGGGGCTGCAGTGTCGGTTCCCGGCATGATCCTGCCCCGCAGCGCCCCGCGCAGCAGATCCTGACCCATCCAGACGAGGATCGCGCCGCCGATGAGGGCGAGCGCTGTCGCAACCGCAGGCAGGCGCAGCACGGTCTGCAGCCCGAACGCGAACCCGACAAGAAGCGCACCTTCGAGCAGGGCGTGACCCACGAGCATGAGCGCTGCGGAGAGCGGTCCGCGGGTCATCGTGCGGGTGATCGTCACGGTCAGGTAGGGTCCGGGGGCCATCGCGCCCGACAGGGCGACCACGAACGCCGCGCCGCCGAGGGCGAGCGCTGCCGAGAGACTCTCGCTCACGAGCGCACCGCTCTGCGGGGGGAGCTCGAAGCGGGCGTCGGGCGGGCGGTTTCCATGGCCGTATAGTAGCGCAGCCCGTGATCCGCTACGGTGCCGGAACCCGCCGCGCCTTGGCCAGCTGCCATTCGAGCAGATGCGAGACCGCCTCAGGCCCGCCCATCATCGTGAACGATGGTATGCGTGCGGTCTCGTGCATCACCCACTCGCGCGTGACGCCCGGCAGGACCCGTGATCCGCTCAGTACGATCGGCTGTCCGGTACGCCCAGCCAGGGCGCCCGCCACGAGCGCGTCGGGGAAGTCGGTGCCCGTGGCAACGTACGGCCGGATGTCCCCGGTGGGCCAGAACTGCTTGACCAGGAGCACGTTGGTGGCATAGCGGTCCGGGCCGTAGAGCCATTGCACCGTCATGTCTGAACGGAGCGCCTCGACCACCTGCTCCGATACGACGTTGGGGCCGCCCACGACCACCGCTTCGGTGGAGGCCGACTCAGCGATCATCTCCACGGCACCTGTAGTCAGGGTGCTGCGGCGCGTGAGCAGAATGGGTGCCCCCACCCATGCGGCGTAGGCTGACGCCGAGACTGCGTCCGGATAGGCCTCGCCGCTGACGACGACCACCTGCCCGCTAGCGCCCACCTCGCGTGCGATGAGTGCAGCGGTTTCGTAGCGGTCTTGTCCGGCGAGCCGCACGACGGTAGTCGTCTCGATGCTGGCCACTTTGGCTACCTGGGTGGTGATCGCCGAGGAGAGCGCTCGTTCGCCCCCGAGAACGACGATATTCGAGGGCCCGAGCGCTGCGATGGCGTCGGCGGTTGCGGATGGGAGACCATTGGCTGCCGAGAGCAGCACGGGTGCGTCAAGGCGCTTCGAGAGGGGAGCGGCTGCGAGCGAGTCGGGCCACTGTTCGCCGGAGGCTACGATCACGGTCTGGGCGCCGTCAGGCCAACCGGTGAGCGCTGCCTGCGCCGCTGTCTCGTAACGGTTGCTGCCTGCGATGCGGGGTTCCCGGGGCTGGATGGGGTCGGTCGCCAGGTAGCGCTCGATCCCATCGGCGATGCCGATAGCGGCGTTGCGCCGGAAGGTTGCGCTCAGGAGCCTGGCGCGGTCGACCGGGTTGGAGAGGAACGCCACCTCCACGAGCGCCGCAGGCATGTTGGCCCAGCGGATCACATAGAAGCCGATGTCATCTACGCGGCGGTCGTACGTGCCGGCCGATGCAACGACGCCTGTCTGAACGTAGTCGGCAAGGCGCATCGAGAGCACCCGGTCGGTAGGGGTGTCCCAGCTGTTGTAGAACGTCTCGGTTCCCGTCGCCGTCGTTCCGCCCGCGTTGTTGTGGATGGAGATGAACACGTCTGCGCCCCATGCGTTGGCGGCATCGCAGCGTGCCTGGAGGTCGTCGTAGGGTATCGGCGAGCCATCGGGCGTGTAGCTATAGACGCCCGTCTGCCGGTCGGCGTAGAGGTAGTACATCTCCGCCTCGTCGTCCCAGTGCCACGTGGGTCGATCGCCCGTCTCGATGGTGTAGTCGCCGTCGCGGCTGAGCTTCACGCTGTGACCACGCCTGAGGAGTTCCGTGCGCGTTTCGAAGGCGATGAGCAGGTTCACCCACTGCTCCTCCACGCCGGCGTAGACTGCGCCAGGGTAGCGTCCCCCATGGCCGGGGTCGATGAAGATCGACTCGGCGGCTGCCGGGGAAGCGGGAATGAGGACCGCCGCCACGACGAACAGCGTGAGCACGAGAGGCGTGCTGCGGCGGACGATGCTTGCTACGACGGTGTGCTGCGGCTGCATCTTCAGGCTCCCTTGTCGGGTTCCTCGGGGATAGTAAACCACATCTCGGCCCGGGCGCGCAGGTTCGTCCCTTTCTGGCCGAGTCTTGCGGGCGCACGATCGAGGCCTGATTCTTCTGCGGCGGTTCCACTCGGGCGTACACTCAACTAGAATGTCGGCACCGGGGGCGTCGTGCGAAAGCCGCACCCGTGACGTTCCGCCAAGCGGTCATCGCAGCTCATGTCGAACCAGGCCCGCCCGGACGCGTCGCCCGACGGCGGGCCCGTGCTCCACTCCCGCTTCGGTTCGGTTGTATGCGCAGGTAGTTAAGGACCGCGACGGTCGCATCGTGATCGTACGGCTTGAGTTCGAGGAGGCGGCGCACAGCATGGAGATGGAGATCGGACGCGGGAAGACGGCACGGCAGGCATATGGCTTCGATGACATCGCGATCGTTCCGAGCCGTCGGACGCGTGATCCCCGCGACATCAACATCGGGTGGGAGTTCTCGTTCAAGGACCGCACGTACGCATTCGATCTGCCGGTGCTCGCGTCGGCGATGGACGGCGTTGTCGACCCCGCGTTCGCCGTGGCCATGGGCAAGCTCGGCGGCCTTGCGGTGCTCAACCTCGAGGGCATCCAGACGCGGTACGAGGATCCGGCGCCGCAGCTCGATGCCATCGCGTCGTTCACGCGCGAAGAGGCGACCCGCAAGATGCAGGAGATATACGCTGCCGAGGGCGTGAAGCCCGAACTCATCACCCGGCGCATCAAGGAGATCAAGGACGGCGGCGTACTGGCCGCTGCGTCACTCACGCCGCAGAACGTGGGGCGCTACATCGACGCCGCGCTCGCCGGCGGTCTCGACATCCTCATCATCCAGGGCACGGTCGTCTCGGCGGAGCACGTATCGAGCTACGACAAACCGCTCGATCTCAACGCGTTCATCAGCGGCCTCGACCTACCAGTCATCGTCGGCGGGTGCTGCAGCTACCAGGGAGCGCTCCACCTCATGCGCACGGGCGCGATCGGCGTGCTCGTGGGGGTTGGCCCCGGCCACGCATGCACGTCACGCCGCGTGCTCGGCATCGGCGTGCCGCAGTGCACGGCCATCGCCGATGCCGCCGCGGCCCGCATGCGGCACCTCGACGAGACCGGCACGTACTGCCACGTGATCGCCGACGGTGGCATGCGCACCGGCGGTGATCTCGCCAAGGCGATCGCCGTGGGTGCCGACGCGATCATGATCGGCTCGCCGCTTGCCGCCGCTGCCGAGGCTCCGGGCCGCGGCTACCACTGGGGCATGGCCACGTTCCACCCCGACCTGCCCCGGGGAACGCGCGTCTTCGCGGGTCAGAAGGGCACGCTGGAGGAGATCCTCATCGGCCCCGCGCGCGAGAACGACGGCACGCTCAACCTGCTCGGCGGTCTGCGCACCTCGATGGCGACCACCGGCTACGAGAATCTCAAGGCGTTCCAGAAAGCCGAGGTCATGGTGGCTCCCTCGCTGCAGACGGAGGGCAAGGTCCTCCAGCAGTCGCAGGGCGTCGGCATGGGCCGGTAGGCGGGCCGCGTGAGCTACCACGACGAACAGCCGACAGTCCTCGTCCTCGACTTCGGCGCGCAGTACGCGCAGCTCATCGCCCGGCGCGTGCGTGAGGCGCGGGTGTACTCGGAGATCGTGCCGTACGACATCCCGGCCACCGAGGTGCTACGCCGCGCACCGGCGGCGCTCATCCTGTCCGGCGGCCCCGCGAGCGTCTACGCCGAGGGCGCACCGCATCTGGATCCGGGCGTGCTCGAGCTCGGCATCCCGGTGCTCGGCTTCTGCTACGGCATCCAGGAGATGGCCCTTCAGCTCGGCGGGGACATCCCGCATACAGACGTGGGCGAGTACGGGTTCGCGTCGCTCGAGGTGGTCGGTGACGGCGGGACGCTGCTCGCCGAGGTAGCCGGGCAGTCGCAGTGCTGGATGAGCCATCGCGATAGCGTGGGCCAGGTTCCCGACGGGTTCGTGGTCACGGCGCGCACTGCGATCACGCCGGTGGCGGCGATGGAGAACCCGGCGCGCAAGCTCTACGCGACGCAGTTCCATCCCGAGGTCGCACACACCGAGTACGGCCAGCAGATCATCCGCACGTTCCTGCACGACATTTCCGGCATCCCGCCGGTCTGGACGATGGTGAACATCATCGACGAGACGGTCGAGCGCGTCCGCGAGCAGGTGGGTGGCGACCGCGTCATCTGCGGTCTTTCGGGCGGCGTGGACTCGAGCGTTGTCGCAGCGCTGCTGCACCGCGCGATCGGCGATCAGCTCACCTGCGTGTTCGTGGACCACGGCATGTTGCGTCTCAACGAGGCCGAGCAGGTGGTGCGCACCTTCCGCGATCAGTTCCACATCGACCTCGTACACGTGCGGGCCGAAGATCGCTACCTCTCGCTTCTCGCGGGTGTCACCGACCCGGAGATCAAGCGCCGCATCATCGGCGAGGAGTTCTGGAAGGTCTTCTTCGAGGAGGCCACCACACTCGAGGGCGTGAAGTGGCTCGCCCAGGGGACGCTCTACCCGGATGTGATCGAGAGCGGCAACAGGACCGCCGCCAAGATCAAGAGCCACCACAACCTCATCCCGTTCCCCGAGGGCGTGCACTTCGACCTCATCGAGCCGCTGAAAGCGCTCTTCAAGGACGAGGTGCGCGCCGTGGGTTCCGAACTCGGCCTCCCCGACGAGATCGTGCACCGTCAGCCGTTCCCGGGTCCGGGTCTCGCCGTCCGCATCATCGGCGAGATCACACACGAGAAGCTCGAGACGCTGCGTCTGGCCGACGCGATCATCCGCGAGGAGATCGGAGCGTGGGACACCGAGCGCAGCGTCTGGCAGTACTTCGGCGTGCTTCCCGACATCCGGAGCGTGGGCGTGATGGGTGATGAGCGCACATACGGCCGCCCGATTATCATCCGCGCGGTGGCCTCGGCAGACGCCATGACCGCCGACTGGGCGCGGCTTCCGCACGAGCTGCTCGCGAAGATGAGCAATCGCATCATCAACGAGGTCGAGGGTATCAACCGGGTGGCGTACGACGTCACGAGCAAACCGCCCGGCACGATCGAGTGGGAGTAGAGCGCAAAGGGACGTCACGGCGCCGGGTGACCGGCGCCTCGTGCAGATGTCAAGCGAGGAGTCGTCATGATCGATGAGAGAGACGCTCAGGAACGGATCGCCGAGATGCGCTCGCGCATCGACGAGATCGACTGCCGTATCGTGCAGCTCCTGAACGAGCGCGCCGGTCTGGCGCTCGGCATCCGCGAGCTGAAGCCGGCGGTGCACATGGGGCTCTACGACCCCAAGCGTGAGGAGGAGATCTTCGCGCACCTCGCCGACTGCAACGAAGGGCCGCTCTTCGCCGACAACCTCCGCGAGATCTACGAGGCGGTCCTGCACGTCATGAAGGAGCTGAGGGACTGATGGCCGTGCTCGAGCCAGAGGGGGAGCGCAGCCCGGGGGCACCACGCCCGTTCGTGGAGCGTGACGGCGGCGTGACCATCATCGCGGGGCCGTGTTCGGTGGAAAGCCGCGACCAGATGGACGAGGTCGGCGCCGCGCTTCGGGAACTGGGCGTGAGGGTCATGCGAGGCGGAGCCTACAAGCCCCGTACGAGCCCTCACTCGTTCCAGGGCCTCGAGGAGGAGGGCCTCAAGATCCTTCGCGAGACTGCCGACCGCTACGGGCTCGTGTTCGTGACCGAGGTAACCGACTCGGCACATGCCGAGGTCGTGGACGCCTACGCCGATATGCTGCAGATCGGCACGCGTAACATGGCCAACTTCAGCCTGCTCAAGCGCATCGGACAGGTGACCGCCGAAAGCCGCAAGCCGGTCGTGTTCAAGCGCGGTATGGCCGCGACAATCCAGGAGTGGCTGCAGGCGAGCGAGTACATCTCGATGCTCGGAAACGAGAACGTGATCCTGTGCGAGCGGGGCATCCGCACGTTCGAGACGGCCACGCGCTTCACGCTCGATATCAGCGCGGTGCCGGTCGTGAAGAAGCTCTCGCTCCTGCCGATCATCGTGGACGTCTCGCATCCCACCGGTCAGGCGGACCTCGTGCCCGCGGTGTCGCGCGCGTCCGTTGCGGTCGGTGCGGACGGCGTCATGGTGGAGGTCCACCCCGACCCGCGCGCGGCGCTCTGCGATGGTCCGCAGTCGCTCGATCTCGAGGGGCTGCGGATGCTCATCGCCGAACTGCGGCCGGTTGCCGAGGCGGTGGGGCGGGAACTCGCGTAGGGGCGCGCCTGCACGGGCGCGTAGCGTGGAGTAGCGTTACGGAATACTGAGTATGCCGCTGGAGGCTGCCATACTCGTGAGCGGTCTAACAGATTGGCGGTCGACTGGCGGGGGACTTGCTGGGAAAGCCTCGGCCGGTGTCGAGTGAAGGTGTAGGTAGCGACGGTGCCACAGCACGGCTTCTCACGGATGTGCATGCACTGCGGTGCGGTCGGCACCGAGCGCATCGGTTTCTGCTCGGTGTGCGAGGGTCCCGTGTGCGAGAAGTGCGGCAACACGCAGATCACGCTCAAGGAGCGCAGTGTGATGCATGACAGATGCCTCCGCGATGCCGCCGATACCTCTTTCTCGATGATCAAGTTCGTGAAGTAGGGCGTGATCCCGGCTTCATCGGTCAGTGCGCGCGGGGTACACTGGTGACCCCATGACGACGCTTCCACTCGACGAACTCAACCCGGCGCAGCGCGACGCCGTCACCACCACCGAGGGCCCGCTCCTGGTGCTCGCCGGCGCGGGGAGCGGCAAGACGCGCGTGCTCACCTACCGCATCGCGCACCTGGTCCGCGACCACGGCGTTTCGCCGGCTGCGGTCCTCGCGATTACCTTCACCAATAAGGCTGCAGGCGAGATGCGCGAGCGACTCGAGACGCTCATCGGCGCGGCCGCGCGCCCGATGTGGGTGATGACGTTCCACGCGTTCTGCGTGCGCATCCTGCGTGCCGACGGCGCACGGCTCGGTTTCACGCGGTCGTTCACGATCTACGATGACGACGACACCCGCAGGCTGCTTGCGAGTGTCGTAGCCGAGCTCGATCTGGACCCGAAGCGCTATCCGCCCAAGGCAATCGCCAATCGCATCTCGGCGGCCAAGAACGAACTCATCGGCCCCGTGGAGTACGAATCGCGGGCGACGCTTCCGCCCGAGAAGGTGACCGCCAAGGCGTATCACCTGTACCAGCAACGCATCGCCGCTGCCAATGCGATGGACTTCGACGACCTGCTCGTGAACGCCGACCGGCTTCTGCGCGAGCACCCCGAGGTCCTCGAGTTCTACCAGGACCGGTTCCGGTACATCCTCGTCGATGAGTACCAGGACACGAATCACGCGCAGTACGAGATCGTGCGCCGGCTCGCCGCACGCGACCGCAACATCATGGTCGTGGGCGATGACGACCAGTCCATCTACTCATGGCGCGGCGCGGATATCCGCAACATCCTTGAATTCGAGCGCGACTACCCGGATGCCACGGTCATCCGTCTCGAGCAGAACTACCGCTCGACCGAGACGATCCTCGCCGCGGCAAACGCCGTGGTGGCGAACAACCGGGGCCGCGCCCCGAAGACGCTCTGGACCGCGAACGCGGGCGGTGAGGCGATCATCCGCTACACCGCCACCGATGAGCGGGACGAAGCGCGATTCGCCGCCGAGGAGGTCGAGCGCCTCGTGCGGGAGGAGCGGCGCTCGTATGCCGACTTCGCGGTGTTCTACCGCACCAACGCGCAGTCGCGAGTCGTCGAGGACCTGTTCCTGCGCGCGGGGGTGCCGTACCGCCTCGTCGGCGGGACCCGGTTCTTCGAACGTGCCGAGATCAGAGACGTGCTCGCGTGGCTGCGCGCGACCGTGAACCCCGCGGACGTCCAGTCGCTCGTGCGCGTGATGGAGAAGCGGCAGGGCATCGGCAAGACGACGATCGACACGCTGCGCGCCCGCTCGATCGAGGCGTCCATCACGCTGGCCGAGGCGATCGAGCGTGCCGGCGACGAGGGCTGGCTCTCGACCGGACCCTCGCGACGCGTCGCCGAGCTCGCCGCCGATCTGGCCGAGGCGCGCTCGGTCGCAGGCGACACGCTCCGCGAACGTGTGGAGGCCATCGTCGGCCTGTCGGGACTCATCGGGCAGTTCACCGCCGAGAACACGCACGAATCGCTGGGTCGCGTCGAGAACATCCGTGAGTTCTACGGCGTGGTGGAGGAGTACGACGAGCAGCATGAGGACCCGGAGGCGCGCACGCTCGACGCATTCCTGGAGTGGGCTGCGCTCCGGACCGATCTCGACGAGGCCGAGGCTGTCGACCACGCCGTCACGCTCATGACGCTCCACTCGGCCAAGGGGCTCGAGTTCCCCGTCGTGTTCCTGCTCGGCATGGAGGACTCGATCTTCCCGCACGCGAACTCGATGTTCGAACCGGCCGGGCTCGAGGAGGAGCGGCGTCTGTGCTACGTGGGCATCACCCGCGCGCGCGAGCGGCTCTACCTCGTGCACGCGACGCGCCGCATGCTTTTCGGACAGACGCAGTACAACCTGCCGAGCATGTTCATCTCCGAGATCCCGGAGGAGCACGTGCGCGTGGAGGGTGTGGGCTCGGCCGGGTTCGGCTCGTCGGCTCCCGGTCGGGGCAGGGGCGACCGCGGCGGTGCGGTGCGCTGGGGCGGCGCTCCCGAGCGCGAGGCAGCGGGTGGGGGCCGGGTCTTCGGCTCCGGCGTGCCGCGGCAACGGGTGGCCGAGGAACGGCTCGTGCTCGCGCCTGGCGATGTCGTGGCGCACAAGGTCTTCGGCCGCGGTACGGTGCTCTCGGTCACCGGCGACAAGGTGTCGGTGAGCTTCGCCGAGGGCGGGACGAAGAACCTGCTTCTGGGGTACGCTCCCCTACAGAAGATCGATGGCTGATCGGTAGAGGTAGGCGGGGGCAGGCTCGGTCGGGCCGGGGCCGGTCCCGGAAGGCTGAGAGCGACGCACAGGCGAGAGGATGACGATGGGACCGATCCTCGTCTTCGGACACCGCAACCCGGATAACGACTCGATCTGCTCGGCCGTCGCATACGCGCACCTCAAGAACGTCACCGACACCGATGGTGTCTACGTTCCCGCGCGGCTCGGACCTGTCCCGCCCGAGACGGCGTGGGTGTTCGAGCGTTTCGGCGTGGACCTGCCCGACGAGATCGGCCACGTGCGCACGCGCGTCCGCGATGCGATGACCGGCGACGCCGTCACAGTGCACGCCGACGACAACCTGCTGACGGCCGGCCGACGCATGCGCGAACACGGCGTGCGGGCGCTTCCGGTTGTGGGCGCGGGGGGTGTCGTGCGGGGCCTGCTCAACCAGAGCGCGCTTGCCGAGCTCTACATCGACGAGACCGAGATGCGGGGCTTCGAGACGATGCCCGTGAACGTGGGCAGGCTCGCGGAGGTGCTCGACGGGCGGCTCCTCGCGGGTGACCCGGATACGATGCTCACCGGGCGCGTGCTCATCGGCGCGATGGAGCCGGACACGATGGTCTCCTATATCGAACCGGGCGACACCCTGATTGTGGGCGACCGCCGGCGCACCCAGCCCCGCGCGCTCGAGGCCGGCGCCGCCTGTCTCGTATTGAGCGGGGGACACGTGCCCGACCCGTCCGTGCTCGAGCTCGCCCGCGAACGCGGTGCGGCGCTCGTCGTGAGCCCGCACAACACGTACACCACGGCCCGGCTCGTGAACCTCGGTCACGCGGTGAGCGGCGTCATGGACACCACGCCGCTGCTCGTCGGCCCGGACGCGCTCCTGGCTGAGGTGGGCGAGGACCTCATGGAGAGCACGCATCGCGAGGCGCTCGTGGTCGACGACGACGGGCGCCTGGTGGGCATCCTGACGCGCACGAACCTCGCGCGGGGGTTCCGTCGGCGTGTCGTACTGCTCGACCACAACGAGCTTTCGCAGTCGGCGCCGGGCGTCGAGGAGGCCCAGGTGCTTGAGATCATCGACCACCATCGCGTGGGCGACGTGCAGACCGCCGGTCCGATCCTCTTCATGAACCTGCCGCTCGGCTCGACCGCGACGATCGTAGCCGAGCGCTACGTGGATCTCGACGTCGCGCCGCCGGCAGGAATGGCGGGCATCATGCTCGCGGCGGTGCTCTCCGACACGGTGCTCCTGAAGTCGCCCACTACCACGCCGACCGACCACGCCGTGGCGGCACGTCTTGCCGCGCAGGTGCACGTCGATCCCATCGAGTTCGGCCTGGAGATGTTCCGGGCGCGCAGCGCGGGCGCTTCGTTCTCCGCCGATGACGCCGTCTCCGCCGACCTCAAGGAGTACCGGGTGGGCGAACTGTCCATCGGTGTCGCGCAGGTTGAGACGGTAGATGCGGCGTCATTCCTGGAACGCGCCGATGAACTCGCGGCCGCGCTCGAGGCGTTCAAGGTACGCCGGGGGTTCGATCTGGCGATGGTGCTCGTGACCGACGTTGTCCGCGAGGGAAGTCAGGTGTTCGCGACCGGCAAGACACGGGTCGCCGAACGCGCACTCGGCATCGACCTCACGGATGGTTCGGCGTGGATGGACGGCGTACTGTCGCGGAAGAAGCAGGTGGCTGCGCGCCTGCTCGAAGCTGCGGGAGCGTGAGCGATGATCCCGGGACGGCAGGAGCGGCGGCGTCGTGACCCGCGGGCCGGCGTGCTCGTCATCGTGGCGGGAGTCGCACTGGCCGGTTTCATCGCGGTCGCGGCTGCCTTGCTGCTTGCGCCCGCGTTCGTCAGCGTGGACGTGGCCGTCTCGGCGGCCATACGCTCCATCGAGGTGCCGGGGCTCGAGAGGCTTGCGACACTGGCGACGCGGCTCGGGGATCTCTGGCCACTGACGGTCCTGACGCTGTTCACCGCAGGCGTGCTCTACGCGCGCGGCCGGAAGTCGGAGGCCGTGGTCGTGGTGCTCACCGTTCTCGGCGGCGTGCTCATCGGCGCGGCGTTCAAGCAGGTGTTCCTCCGGGTGCGGCCGGCGCTCGAACTGGCGCGCATCCCCGTGCCGGAGACCTACAGCTTCCCGTCGGGCCATGCGCTGGCGAGCGTGCTCTACTTCGGATCGCTCGGCTTCGGAGCGCTCATCGACGACCGGCGGCTCGGGCGCGCGGTCCTCGTAGTGGCGGGCTGCCTGTTCGCCGCGCTCTCTATATCGATGTCGCGGGTCTACCTCGGCGTGCACTACCTCGGCGACGTGGTCGCCGCATGGTTCCTCGGAGTCGCGTGGCTCGCAGCTGTGGTCATGGTCTCGGCGCGTTGGGCGGCGAGCCGACCCGGCGAGGACGCTACGTAGCGCGTCTCAGGCGCAGCGTCACCGTCGTCCCCACGCCGGGCTCGGATTCGATCTCTACCGCGCCTCCTGCACGCTCGGCCACGTTGCGCACGAGCGCGAGGCCGAGTCCGGTGCCGCCGCTCGTGCGGGAGCGTGCGCGGTCGACGCGGTAGAAGCGTTCGAAGACGCGCTCCACATCACCCGGTGGTATGCCGATGCCGGTGTCGGCTACCGCGATCTGTACGACCTCGTCATCGGCGGTCACACGTACGGTCACCGTGCCCTCTTCCGTGTACGTGACGGCGTTGGAGAGCAGGTTGTCGAGCGCCACGGCGAGGTCGGTCGTCTCGACGCACGCCGCCACGTCCTGACCGGCCACGTCGGCGAGATCGGTCTCGAGAGCGAGTCCCTTTGCCGTGGCGGCCCGCCCGTGTCCGGCGAGTGCGAGCTCGATCGAGCGGCGGACGTCGGTCACGGTGCCTTTTGTGGGCGCGGACTCGAGGCGTGAGAGATCGAGCAGGTCCCCAACGAGCTGCCTGAGCCGCACCGCCTCCGCCTGGATCTGCGAGAGGAAGGCCAACGCCTGCGCATCGTCGCCGTCGCGCGCCGCCTGGTCCGCGGACTCAGCGAGGAGCAGGATGCCCGCCGTCGGGGTCTTGAGCTCGTGAGAGGCGTTGGCCACAAAGTCGCGCCGGATCGCATCGAGCCGCATGCGATCGGTCACGTCGCCGATGACGATGAGCGTGCGCCGGGCCCCGTCCGCCTCGCCGAGCGGGATGACGAGCAGCCGGTGGTAGCGCCGGTAGGGATCGGGGCCGGTCTCGGCAGACACCGTTTGCGTGGTGTCGAGGCGCGTCGTCACGGCCGCCTCCACCGAGGCGGGCAGCCCGAGTTCGGCGAGCGTCCGGCCGCGCGCGCTCGTGGGCGTGAGTCTGAACATCGCCGCGAGTGCCCGGTTCGCGAGCAGGATCCGATCGTCCTCGAGCAGGATGACCGCGTCGGAGAGGCCGTCGAGAACGAGCCGCAGGGTGCGCTGCTCGGCTTCGAGGTCGGCGATGCGGTCCCGGATCTGCTCGCCGAGGCTTGCGAGGGCGTTCGAGAGGGGGGCGAGGGACGAGTCCGTCGTGGGAACCGGGGACGACAGGTCGCCGCGCGCCATCGCCATCGCGGTGTCGGCGAGTTCGTCCACGGGGCCGGCGGCGATGTGGCTGAGGCGCCACACGGCGAGCGATGCGGCCGCGATAGCGGCGAACAGCAGGATGAGGCCGACCTGGCGGGTACTCGCCGAAAGGTCGGCGATGTACGCGAGTGAGGTGGAGACCCGGAGCGCTACCGGCTCGCCGTCGAGTGTCGCCGGTGCAGCTGCGTACATGCGATCGATCCCCTGGGACTCCGAGTACCGCACGTCGGTGCCCGTGCGTCCCGAAAGAGCGGCCTGCACCTCGGCGCGGTCGCCGTGGTTCTCCAGACGCGCTGGATCCTCCTCGGAGTCCGCGAGCACCACGCCGTCGGCCGCGACCACCGTTATGCGGAGGTCCGTGCCGGCGGCCAGGTCATCGACCCGCTCGGCCAACGAGCCGCCGGGCGCCTCGATGACGAGGGCGCCCGCGCGGGCGACCGAGAGCAGGTGGCTCTCCTGCTGGTCCATCACCGCCGCGGTCAGCGGCGCATACAGGCTCAGGATCCAGGCGCCCGCCAAGAGAGCGATCACGAGCGCGAACCCGATGACGAGGCGGATCCGGTAGCGCGACGTCCGGTGGGCGGTGTCAGCGGTCACGAGGCCTGCGTCTCGTCCCTCAGTCGGGGATCGAAGCGATAGCCGACGCCGTGCACGGTGTGGATGTAGCGGTATGCGGAGGGGTCTTCGATCGCCTGGCGCAGCCGCCGGATGTGCACATCGATGGTCCGAGAGGACGGCAGGAACTCGTATCCCCACACCTCGCGCGCGAGCCGCTGGCGCGACATGAGCGTGCCGCTATTGCGGGCGAGCGCGAGGAGGAGCTGGAACTCCTTGAGCCGCACCCTGGCGGGTGAGCCCGCTACGGTGGCGCGCAACTGTGCCGGCTCGATCTCCAGGTCGCCCACCTCGATGGTCTCCTCGGCTTCGAGCACGCTGCGCGTACGCACGCGCCGGAGGTTGGCCCGCACTCGCGCGAGCAGCTCTTCCATCGCGAACGGCTTGGTGAGGTAGTCGTCGGCGCCGGCATCGAGGCCGCGCACGGTGTCGCGCTCGCCATCGAGCGCGGTGACCATGATGATCGCCACCTCGCTGTTGGTGCGGCGCACCTCCTCCGCGAACCGGTAGCCGTCGAGGCCGGGGAGCATGAGGTCGAGCACGATGCAGTCGGGGTTTTCGCGATGGGCGAGATCGAGACCCTCGAGGCCGTCGGCGGCGGCGGAGGTCTCGAACCCCGCACGGCCGAGGGCGTAGGCCACGGTCTGCCGGATGATGGGGTCGTCCTCTACAACGAGCACTCGTGCCATTGCTCACACTCCCGACGCGGTCGGCTGGCTTCCGCGCCATTCTAGACACCGTCATCGACGTTAGCACAGTCATGTTACAGAAAGTTCACAGTTCCTTTCGATGTTTTACACGCGTGCAACCACCGCGCAGCCGTTCAGCCCTAGCCTGATGCTTGGCCGGTGAAGCGCCGGCCCTGATGTCGGTACGAGACAAGGAGTGTGAGCGTGGATCTCAAGAAGCTCGTCATGTTCGGTCTGGTTGCGATGCTGCTGGTGGGATCGTTCGGTCTTGCCGGTTGCAGCACCGAGACCGAGGAGCCGGCCGAAGAGCCGACCACCGAGGAGCCGGCGGAAGAGCCCGCTGCCGAGCTCGAGGGCACGATCGATATCCAGGGTTCGGACACGCTGCTGAACGTGTCGACCGCCTGGAGCGAGGCGTTCATGGACGAGAACCCGATGGTGGAGATCTCGGTCCAGGGCGGCGGCTCGGGTACGGGTATCGCGGCACTGCTCAACGGCACGGTGGATTTTGCGAACTCCTCCCGTGACATCAAGGACGAGGAGCTTGCGGACGGCGCATCGAAGGGCATGGACATCAAAGAGCACAAGGTCGCGATCGACGGCATCGCTGTTGTCGTGAACCCGGCCAATGGTGTCGAGGCTCTCACAATGGACCAGCTGGGCCAGATCTTCCGCGGCGAGATCACGAACTGGAAGGACGTCGGCGGCATCGACGCCGAGATCGTCCTTCTGAGCCGCGACAGCTCCTCGGGCACGTACGAGTTCTTCAAGGAGGCCGTGGTCGGTGAGGATGCCGAGTACGCGGCCGTCGCGAAGCTCCTGCCGTCCAACCAGGCGATCGTGGACGAGGTCGTGGCCAACGAGGCGGGGATCGGCTACATCGGTCTCGGCTATCTGACCCCCGACGTGAAGATCGTCGCCATCGACGGTGTCAAGGCGTCGGTCGATGCTGCAGCGGACGGTTCGTACGCGATCAGCCGCTACCTCTACATGTACAGCGACGGCGAGCCTCAGGGCCTGATGAAGGCGTTCCTCGACTGGGTCCTCGGCCCCGCGGGCCAGCAGCTCGTGGCCGACGAGGGCTTCGTCCCGCTCCCGTAGCGCAGATGACGACCCCCGCCACCTCCAGCGGGCGGAGGCTCGGCCGCACGACGACACGTCGTGCGGCCGAGGCCGTCGTCCGGGCCATCATCTACCTCTGTGGATGGATGGCTATCATCATCCTCGGCGCCATCGCGATCTTCCTGATGTGGAACTCGCTTCGGGCGGTCAGCGAGGCCGGTCTCTTCACCATGCTCAGCACCACGGCGTGGTACCCGACATCATCTCCCGGCAAGTTCGGCATGCTCCCCCTCATCATGGGGTCGCTCTTCGTCACGGGCGTCGCTCTGGCCGTATCGGTACCGGTGGGCGTGGCGGCAGCGGTCTACATCTCCGAGTTCTCAGGTCGGCTCGTCAAGGAGGTCATGAAGTCGATCATCGAGTTCATGGCGGCCGTCCCTTCGGTCGTCTACGGCCTCATCGGCGTGGCGGTCCTCATCCCGCTCGTGAAGGACGTGTTCGCACTCAACAGTGGCATGACCGCGCTCACCGGCGGGGTCGTGCTCGGCATCATGTCCATCCCCACGGTGATCTCGATATCCGAAGACGCACTTCATGCGGTGCCCTTCGACCTGCGTCAGGGTTCGGCGGCACTCGGCAACACGCGGTGGCAGACCACCTTCAAAGTGACCATCCCGGCGGCGAGCTCGGGCATCTTCGCCGCCGTCATGCTCGGCCTGGGCCGGGCGATCGGCGAGACCATGGCCGTTCTCATGCTCACGGGCAACGCAGCCGTGATGCCCGTGAGCGTTCTCGAGTCGGTGCGCACCATGACCGGCACGATCGCCGCTGAGATGGGTGAGGTCGTCCAGGGCGGCCTGCACTACTCGGTGCTCTTCGCGGTCGGCCTCGTGCTCTTCACCATCACCTTCGCCATCAACCTTGCGGCAGACCTTGTGCTCGAACGCCAGCGGAAGCGGTGGCGCCGATGAGCCGCACCGCGCATACGCGTCGGGCACGGACCGCCGAGGCGGTCGCCAAGGTCGTCACCGGGTTGGTCGCGCTCTCGGTGGTGGCAGTGGCGGTCTTCGTCCTCGGCTACATCGTCTACAACGGGGTCGGCGCCATCGACTGGACCTTCCTCTCTGACGTGCCGCGCGACCGCGGCCGCGAGGGCGGCATCCTGCCGGTCATCGTCGGCACCTTCTACGTGACGCTTGCAACCGCAGCGCTGACCCTGCCGATCGGCGTGCTCGCGGGAGTGTACCTGTCCGAGTACGCGCCGAGGAACATGAGCACGCGCGCCATCCGGCTCGCTATCACCAACATGGCCGGCGTGCCGTCGATCGTGTACGGACTGTTCGGCCTCGCGGCGTTCGTGCTGCTGGCAGGCTTCGGTCGGTCCATCATCGCGGCGGCGCTTACGCTCACATGCATGACGCTTCCGGTGGTGATCACCGCCACTGAGGAGGCGTTGCGGCAGATCCCGCAGGACCTGCGCCAGGCTTCGCTCGCGCTCGGCGCCACGCGGCTCCGGACCATCTACAAGGTCGTGTTGCCCGCCGCGGCGCCCGGCATCATCACCGGTTCGATCCTCGGCCTCGCGCGCGCGGCCGGTGAGACGGCGCCGATCCTGTTCACGGGCGCTGTCTTCCAGATGCGCCGTCTGCCCGACGGCCCGTCGTCGCAGTTCATGGCACTGCCGTACCACATCTACGCACAGGTCACGTCGGTCCCCGGGTGGAACCGCGAGCTCGTCTGGGGCACGGCACTCGTGCTCGTGGCGGGTGTCAGCGCGGTCAGCGTGCTCGCCGCCGCGTGGCGTTCGGTTCAGAGGAGGAAGGTCAAGTGGTGAGTCCGCTTCGCATGTCAGGAGATGGGACTGTAGCGATGAGCGTCGACATGGCGCCGAGTGCGGCACGGGCCGCGGAAGGCGCGCGCGACATCCGCGGCAGCTTCTCGCTCACGGGTGTCTCGGTGGCGTATGGCCGGGAGACGGTCATCGAAGGCGTGAGCATGTATGTCCCGCCGCGCTCGGTCACCGCGCTCATCGGTCCCTCGGGGTGCGGGAAGTCCACCCTCCTTAGGTGTCTCAACCGCATGAACGACGAACTCGGCAACGTGCACATCGGCGGTGCGATCACCCTCGACGGTTCCGACATCATGGGCAAAGCGATGGACCCGGTCGAGCTGCGCATGCGCGTAGGGCAGGTGTTCCAGCGCCCCAACCCCTTCCCGATGACCATCTACGACAACGTGGCATACGGACCGCGTACTCAGGGTATCCGCAAGCGCGGTGAGCTCGATGAGCTTGTGGAGGAGTCGCTCAGGGGCGCCGCACTGTGGGTCGAGGTGAAGAACAACCTCAAGAAGCACGCGTTCGAGCTCTCCGGCGGCCAGCAGCAGCGCCTGTGCATCGCGCGTGCGCTCGCCACCAAGCCCGAGGTCATCCTGATGGACGAGCCCGCCTCGGCGCTCGACCCGATCTCCACGCAGCAGATCGAGGACACCATCGCCGAGCTCAAGAGCTCGGTGACGATCGTCATCGTCACTCACAACATGCAGCAGGCGGCGCGCATCTCCGACCAGACGGCGTTCATGCTGCGGGAGAGTCTCGACGAGCCCGCGCATCTGATCGAGATGGACGAGACGAAGAAGATGTTCACGAACCCCGATGACTCACGAACCGAGTCGTACATCACCGGGCGGTTCGGCTAGACACGGCCCCGCTCCCTCCAGCGGCACGAAGGCCCGGCATGATGCCGGGCCTTCGTGTTTCCGGGAGCCGAACGCCGGCACCGACGTGTCTGGTGCTGTCGGCTTCCGGTTCCCGGAAAAGTGAACGAGGCGCGTGGGGGGACGCGCCTCGTTTCGTTTCGAGCGGCGTACCCCGCGTCCGAGGGGGGGAGGGTTGCGGGTCGCTCTGCTCTGCCAGAACCTTTTGCAACGAGCGTGCCAACTTCTGTGTCTCGTGAAGTTGTGCGGTCGCTAGCAGGCAGTCTCCCCGGCCGAGCACAGGAGGGCCGGTCGCGCGAGCAGGTACGCCGACCATGCGAGCAGTACGACGCCACCCGCCACCACGGCGCTGCCCGAGCCCACCAGATCGCCGAGCGCACCGAAACCGAGTGCGCCGAAAGGCATCATGCCCATGACCGAGATGACGAAGAGGGCCATGATGCGTCCGCGTAGGTGGTTGGGCGCCGCGGTCTGCAGGTTGGTGTTGATGCTCGACACGCAGGCGAGGAACGCCGCGCCGAGCATGACGAGCAGGGCCGACGACAGCACATACGAGTGAGAGAGCCCCAGTAGTATCGAGCCGACCGCCATCACGAGGATCCCGTAGCGGATGATGCGCTCGCGACGGACAGTCCTCGGCAGTGAGGCGACCGCGAGGGCTCCCGCAAGAGCCCCCAGGCCGTTGAACATCATGAGCGACGAGTAGCCCGTGCTGCCGAGTCCGAGCGTGTCCACGGCGATGGCCGGCAGTAGCGTCATGAACGTCATGCCGAAGATGACGAGCATGGCGGCGGTCGCCAGGTGCATGGCGATGTGCCGGTGCTGCCGCGCGTACACCACACCGGCGCCGAGCGCGTGGCGCTTCGACTCCCCGTCGCGCTTCTGGATCTCCTGTGACGGCCTGATGATCGCGAGGGCCCAGATGACGAACAGGTAGCTCACGGCGTTGAACGTGAACACCATGGTGATTCCGAGGTTCTCGTTGGCCACGAACGCTGCCATGATCCCCGCGGTCACCATCGGGCCGACGAGTCGGGCCGCGTTGAACTGCGCCGAGGAGAGCGCGATGGCGTTCAGAAGCGAGGCGCGCGGCACGAGGTCGGGCACCATCGCCTGCCACGCTGGGAACATGAACGCAGAAACCACGCCGCCGGCAAGCGTGAGGCTGTAGATCCAGCCGATGGTGATGTGCCCGGTCGCGTTCAGGTACGCGAACGCCGCCGCCTGCCCCATCATGACAACCTGCGCCCAGATGAGCAGCTTTCTGCGGTCCATGTGGTCCACGAGCGATCCCGCCGCCAGCGTGAGGAACAGGATCGGGATGCCCGAGAGGAAGTTCAGGATGCCGAGGGAGGAAGACGACGCGGTGAGTGCGTAGATCACCCAGCCGAGCGCGACCGTCTGGGTCCAGGTGCCGATGTTGGAGAGCAGCGCGCCACCGAAGAAGTACGAGTAATCGCGGTAGCGGAACGACTCGAAGGTGCGCAGGCCGCGCAGGATCCGCCGGGGCGGGCTCGAGACGTCCGCCTCGTACGTGGCGGTGTCCTGCGGCATCGGCGCCTGGGGCTCTACGGGTTCGGGTATGCGATTGGCAGTCACAGGTTCTCGACCCGCCGTCCGTGGCTCGTGGGGTGCTTCGCGCGCCCCCGGTCTCCCGGGAGCGGCGCCTGATGTGCGCCGATGTGACAGTCTACACGACGGGCGCCGCGGGCACCTACTCGCTGATGATGCGCATCGCCTCGTCGCGCTGCACGTCCATGACGTAGGTGAGCCCGGAGACCTTGGCAGCCTCCTCGGTGAGCGCGAATACGTCGGAGCGCGCGATCGATGGCAGATCGAACTTACGGCTGCCGCTCATGAGCTGCTGGAGACCCACCTTGAGCTTGTCCGAGAAGGTGTAGAGGGCGATCGCGCCGAGCGGCATATTGTCCACCTCGGCACCGAACTCGGCCTTGAGCGTCTCGTAGGAGACGAAGATCTCCTCCTTGGTGGTGCCGAACTCGGAGACGGTCTTGGGTAGGTTCTGCTCCTTCATCCACAGATCGATGTTCTTGCCAACGAACCCGGGAATCATGAGCGCGCGGCCCATGCAGACGGCCTTGGTGTGCGGTGCGCCCATCGCGAGGACCTTGTAGACGTGGTCTTCAGTGGAGAACCCGCCGGCGATCGCGATGTCGGGGATGTAGGCGCCGTTCTTCTCGCGCAGCTTGTTCACGAGTTCGTTGGTCATGCACTGCAGGTAGAAGGTGGGGATGCCCCACTCCTCCATCATGCGCCAGGGGCTCATGCCGGTGCCGCCCGGGGCACCGTCGATGGTGAGCAGGTCGATGTGCGCGTTGGAGGCCCACTTGATGGCCATGGCGAGCTCGCGCATGCCGTAGGCGCCGGTCTTGAGCGTGACGCGCTTGGCACCCAGGTCGCGCAGACGCTGTGCCTCGGCGTAGAAGCCCGCCTCGTCGATGAAGCCGAGGCGGCTGTGGCGCTCGAACTGGCGGATGGCGCCGTCAGCGAACGCGGCCTGGATGGCGGGGTCGCTCGGGTCGGGCGTGACGAGGTAGCCGCGACGCTGGAGTTCGAGCGCGCGCTCGAGGTCGTTCACCTTGATCTCGCCGCCGATGCACTTGGCGCCCTGGCCCCACTTGAGCTCGACGGTCTCCACGCCGAGCTTGCCGATGACGTACTCGGCCACGCCGAGGCGCGTGTCCTCGACGTTCATCTGCACGAGGATGTCGCCGTAGCCCTGGTGATAGCGGCGGTAGTTCTCCACACGGCGGTCCATGTCGGGTGCTTTGGTGACGTGACCGTTGCTGTCGCGCTCGAGCAGCGGGTCGATGCCGCAGACGTTCTCGCCGCACACGAGCGAGATGCCGCTGATGGCGGCACCCACCGCGAAGTGCTCCCAGTTCTTGCGGGCGATCTCGGTGGAGCCGAGCGCGCCGGTGAAGATCGGCACCTTCATCTTCACCTTGTTGGTGTGGCCGAACTCGGTCTCGGTAGTGGCGTTGGGGAAGAGCGTGTTGTCCGGGTTGCCCTCGGCTCCGCCGGGCAGGCCGGTCGCGCCCAGCGCGTAGCCCATGATGTTGAGGTGCGAGTAGTCGATCGGGTAGTCCTTGTCACCACCGGCGGTGATCTCACCGAAGGGACCGGGGTAGATCACCTCGCGGCCGCGGAACGAGGCCTTGAAGACCTCGCAGTTGCCCCTGCAGCCGTCCACACAGCGCGTGCAGATGCCGGATGCGGGGGAGACGTCGCGCGACCGGTTCGAGGTCTGTGTCGCGTCGTTTGCGTTCGGGCGCTGCAAGGTCATTCCTGGTACCCCCTGGGTGAGTCGGGTCACACGGCCGTGACGATTTCGGCTATTGTAACCTGTTGGAAATAGGTGAGAAGTAGTATCGCAATATCCGTCAGTGCGTATCCGAGGAGATTCGATGCCCGAGCAGCTCAGGCACGACACCATCAAGGCGATCAAGGACCAGAAGATCGAGTTCATCCACCTGTGGTTCACCGACGTTCTGGGCTTCCTCAAGAGCTTCACCATCGACGTTGAGGAGCTCGAACTCGCCGTGACCGAGGGGATGGGCTTTGACGGCAGCTCGATCCAGGGCTTCGCGCGCATACAGGAGTCGGACATGATCGCGATGCCCGACCCGACCACGCTGCAGATCCTGCCGTGGCGCCAGAAGGGCGTTTTGGTGGCCACGATGTTCTGCGACATCATCCGCCCGGACGGCAGCTACTATGAGGCCGACCCGCGGTACGTCCTCCGGCGCAACCTTGAGCGCGCGAAGGAGATGGGCTTCACGATGTTCGTGGGCCCCGAGTTGGAGTACTACTACCTCAAGAGCGACAAGGACCCCGAAGTCCTCGATCTCGGGACGTACTTCGATCAGACCACCCGTGACCTTGCTGTCGACCTGCGCATGGACACGGTGCGCATGCTCAAGCGTTTCGGTATCCAGGTGGAGTACAGCCACCACGAGGTGGGCCCGAGCCAGCACGAGATCGACCTGCGCTACGCTGAGGCGCTCTCGATGGCCGACAAGGTCATGACGTACCGCGTGGTCGTGAAGGAAGTGGCGCAGGCGAACGGTGTCTACGCCACCTTCATGCCCAAGCCGATCTACGGTGAGGCCGGCAGCGGCATGCACGTGCACCAGTCGCTGTTCAAGGACGGCCGCAACGCGTTCTACGACGCCGATGACCCGTTCCACCTCTCGGCCACGGCGAAGTCCTACATCGCCGGCATCCTGCACCACGCGCGGGGCATGGCCGCCGTCACCAACCAGTGGGTGAACTCGTACAAGCGGCTCGTCTCGGGTTACGAGGCGCCCGTCTACATCTGCTGGGCGCACCGCAACCGTTCCGCGCTCGTGCGCGTGCCGATGTACAAGCCGGGCAAGGAGAACGCGACCCGCATCGAACTGCGGTCACCCGATCCGGCGTGCAACCCGTACCTGGCATTCTCGGTGATGCTCGCTGCCGGACTCGACGGCATCGAGAAGGGCATGACGCTTCCCGCCGACGTGACCGACGACGTTTACGAGATGTCCGACGCGCACCGTGCCGAGCTCGGCATCGGTCAGCTGCCCGGCGACCTCGACGAGGCGATCGTGGCGATGGAGTCAAGCGATCTCGTGCGCGAGGCGCTCGGCGAGCAGGTGTTCAACTGGTTCCTGCGCAACAAGAAGGCCGAGTGGCACCGCTACCACACGCGCGTGACGCCGTTCGAACTCGAGGAGTACCTGCCGCTGCTGTAGAAGCGACATCAACTGAGCAAGGAGCGGGCGCCTTCCGGGGCGCCCGCTCGCGTTTCAGGCCGCGGCCCCAGAGCGCCTGGTCATCACCGCTCTTGCTTGTGCGGGTTGCTCACGGGTGTGTCTTCACGCGGCTCAGGTGCTCGCGATCCGTGCGTGTACGTCCACACGTAGGTGAACTCGGCGCCGAAGAGGGCGAGCTGCGAAGAGAAGTTCACCCACACGAGGAGCGCCACGACAGAGCCGGCGGCTCCATAGGCCGAACCCGGGCTCGCATACGTGAAGTAGATGCCGAGGAGCACGCGGCCGAGCGTGAAGAGCACCGCTGTGATCGCTGCGCCGATCCAGACGTCCTTCCAGCCGATCGAGGTCCGGGGCAGGAAGCGGTACACGATCGCGAAGAGCGCGGTGATGACCGCGAGCGACGCTACTCCCTCGATCGCGCGAAGGCCCATCGGGCCGATGTCGATATACGGCGCGAGACGTTCGGCGGTGACCGCGAGTACGCTTGAGAGCGCCACCGAGGCGATGAGCATCAGGCCGACTGCGAGCACCATCAGGAACGCTGCGAGGTTGTGGCGTCCGAACGCGGAGAGCGCGTGGCGGATCTGCGCGCGAAGGTCGCCATCCGGCGTCTTCTCGGGCGGGATGTTCCACATGCGGTCGAACGCCGTGCGCAGCTGGCCGAACACCCGCATCGCTCCGAAGACGGCGAGCAGGAGTGCCAGGACGGAAGCAGCGTTCTCCGTGGTGGTGGGTCGTGCGGCTGCGATGAGCTCGGTGACCACCTGCGTGCCGAGCGAGCCGGCAAGGAGCTCGGCCTGTTCGAGGATCCTGCCGGCTAAAGTGGGGCGGTCCACATACCGTCCGATGATGCCGACGAGGACCACGAGGAGCGGTGCGACCGAGAGGAGCGTGTAGTACGTGAGCGCTGCGGCTATCTGTGGTGCGCCGTCGGTGCGCCACTCGTCGTAGGTCCTGCTGAGCAGGTCCAGTGCGGTCCTGAGCATGTCACCACCTCGTGAGCGCGGCGGATCGTGCTTGCCGATTCGCGATCACCGCACGTCCTGGGCCTCCACGTGCCCGATCTGATGCCGGATGACCGGGATGCCCTCTATTTCACCGGGCAGGGCTTCGGCGGCCTCGGCGTCCATGCGGTCGGTGCCGATAACGATCGCCGGTTCGCCCTCGGGTGTGCGTCCGACGCCGACACTCATGACGCCTTTGGTGCGCATCAGGCGCTCGGCATTGCGCGACAGCACCTCGGTGGTGGTCGTGGTAGCGGCACCGCGGTGTTCGCGCGTGGACGGCCGTGGCTTGAAGGCCGCGATGACTGCCTCGATCAGGTTCACGTCACACTCCGATCTCAAGGGCGCCGAAGGCGTGCTCGATGCGGTTGATCACCGTGGTGCGCTCGCTGCCGGCGAAAAGGAGCCCGACGATACGGTGCTCCGCGTCCAGTATGGCCGAGCCGCTATCGCCGCCCTGGCTCATCGCGCCGGCCATCACCTGGTCGGAGAAGCGCGCAACCTGCCCCGCGCCATACCCCACGTCCACCGTTACATCCACCTGCAGGATCTCGCCCACCGTGACGCCGGTGGTCCGCCCGCTCTTGACGACCGGCATGCCGAGCTCGGCGCGAGCCTGACCCGCGATGTCGCCCACCCCGTAGACCGTGGCGCTCACCAGGTCGGGAGAGAGCGGCACAGCGGTGGCCGCGTCCACGAGGTTGTCCGCAGCCCGTTCGGTCACGGCGAGAAGCCGCGCGTTGCTGCCGCCGAGGCGTGCGAACCAGTTGGCGACCGCGGCGACACCGTTGGCGAACGCGCACGTGCTTGATTCGCCCGCCATCACGATGGGGATGAAGCGGTCGAGCGTGGCGATGAGGTCGGTTTCCATCGTGCCGCCGTCGATGGGCCCGGGCTGCAGAATCGCGTCTCCGGGGAGGGCGTCGTTCGAGTTGGCGAGCACGTGGTTGTTGGAAAGGATGAGCGGTTCGCCGCTGCGGTGCACCACGCAGCCGAGCGTTCCTGCCGTGATGCGGTGATGGCCGATGCTTACGCCACCCGGCGCAGGGCGCATGCGGTCGACGTGGACCGCGAGTGCGGTGATCGGTCCTGTGGCGACCACGTCGGTGGGGAAGCCGTCTACGTCGGGCGGGATGACGTCGTCGGCCGACAGAGCTGTCAGCGGCTGCTTCTCGGTCACCGAGCAGATGATCGCGAGGTCAGCGGTGCGAACGCCGCCGGTGACCTTGTAGCCGATCCCGGTCGCGACGACGTTTCCCCGGTCATGCAGGGACTCGCGAGCGCGAGATAGCGCTACGGCGAGCCCGCCTGTGGTGTCCATGGCGCACCCTCCCGACAGACAGTGTAGCCGAGTGTGGCACCGAGCGGGCGTGCGGAGGCAGGAAATGACAGCGATGCGCCACGCGGGTGTGAGGCGGGACACCCGGACGATGAGCGGCGTGCTGCGGTAGCCGAACGGTGATGGGCGGCCGCACGTCGCCGACGGACGGGCAGAATGCAACACCCATCACGTTACCGACGAATGTCGCCCGCTCGTCAGGAGCGTCTCACGTGCGCCGTGAAGCGTGCCGAACCTAGAGTTGAGGCGCCGGATACGGAGGTGTGCGGCATGGCAGAGCTGTGCAGGTACGCGAGCGAGTGTCCGGTCTGCGTCGGCTCCCTCGGTCTGGGCGCCGCACGTACCCGCCACTACCGTACCGGCTACTGCCTGGATGACTGGCGCGAGTGTGCCCGATTCGCCGTTGCCGGTGAGGCGGGACCCGACGCAGTGCCGCGCGATCTGCTACCCGCCGACCACACCCGGGCGTACGGGATCGTCAGCAGCACGTGGCTGGAGGCCGCGCGGACGCCGGCCGCGGCGGTGTTCGGAGCGCGGTAGGGGCCTGCCGAGCATATGGGTGCGCGCGCTGCGGTGCGCTCCCGCGCCCTCCGTCTCCTAGCCCCGGAGCCACTCCCGCACGGCGGCCTCGATCCCTTCGCGCCCGGCGTCGACCACCTCGTCGAAGCGCTCGGGAAGTGCGGCGAGTTCGGCGAGGGGTGCGGGCACGGGGGCGGCATCGGGCGCGAGTCGGCGGACCTCGTCGAGGAGCTCGAGTCCGGTCATGCGTGCGGCCTCGCCTTCGAGGGGCGCCCCCGCGGCCACGCCCGTGAGCGCCCGGTAGACGTCGGCGCCGAACTTCGCCCAGTGCGCGGTGGAGACCACGAGCACTGGGTCTTCGCCGCGGAGCCGCCCGGCCACCTCCCACGCCACCGCCGTGTGCGCGTCCATCAGGTAACCGCACTCCGCGTACACGCGCGCGATGGTGGCGAGGCTCTCGTCGTTGGTGACCCAGTCGCCGAGGAACGTCTCGCGCATCGTGGCGAAGGTCGCCTTGTCCACGGTAAACCGCCGGTGCTCGGCGAGCTCGGCCATCCAGCCGCGCGCCGCCTCGGCACCCGCAAGGTGGTAGAGGAGCCGCTCGAGGTTGGATGAGATGAGGATGTCCATGCTCGGGCTCGGCGTGGTCACGAACGGGCGGTCCGAGATGTCGTACGTGCCGGTTGCGATGAAGTCCGCGAGCACGTTGTTCTCGTTGCTGGCGCAGAGCAGGCGCCCGATCGGCACGCCCATGAGCTTCGCGTAGTAGGCGCCGAGGATGTTGCCGAAGTTGCCGGTGGGCACGCACACGTCCATGGCGGAGCCCGGCTTGACGCCGCCTGCGGCAACCATGTCGGCGTACGCGCTCACGTAGTAGGCGATCTGCGGGAGAAGCCTGCCCCAGTTGATCGAGTTGGCCGAGGAGAGCTTGAGGCCGTGCGTCTCGTGGAGTTCGTCGTTGAACGCCTCGTCGTTGAAGGCTGCCTTGACGGCGCTCTGGCAGTCGTCGAAGTTGCCGCGCACGCCGAAGACACCCACATTGGCGCCGCGCTGGGTGACCATCTGAAGTCGCTGCACGTCGGAGACGCCGCCGTCGGGGTAGAAGACGACGATTCCGGTGTGCGCGCGGTCGGCAAAGCCGTCGAGCGCGGCCTTGCCGGTGTCGCCCGAGGTGGCCACGAGCACGAGGAAGTCGTCGGCAAGCTCGCCTGAGGCCTGCATCACGTCCACGGCCTCGGAGAAGAAGAGCGGCATGCACTGGAGCGCCATGTCCTTGAAGGCGCTCGTGGGGCCGTGCCACAGCTCGAGCACGTGCATGTCGGCCGTGACCTCCACGACCGGTGCGATGCGGTCGTTGTCCCACTGGGAGCCGTACGCCTCACGCATGAGCATGTCCACGCGGTCGGCCGAGACGTCCACGCCAAATCGCGAGAAGACCGCCGCAGCGCGTCGCCAGTACGGCCAGCCCGAGAAAGCGAGCACGTCGTTCAAGGTGAACGAAGGCAGGCGCTCGGGGACGTAGAGGCCGCCTCCTGATGCGATGCCCTTCACGACGGCTCGGCTGAACGCGGGCCGCGAGGTGTCGAGCCCGCGCGTGTCGGCGTATCGGGTGGGTGTGCTCATGGACGCATGGTACCCGAAAGCGCGGAACGAGGCGTGTCCACGCGCAGGACCCTGCGCGGCCCCAGGCCGCTCGGGAGACGCCAGCCTCGCGAGACGCCAGCCCCGCGGTGCGAGCCCTAGCGCAGCGCGTCGTAGAGCGCGCTCTTCACGTCCTCGCTCACCACAGCCGTGCCGCCGAACACGTCCGCGCGCCCGATCTCGTACTCGTGCTCGGCCAGGAAGGTGTCAACGGTGTCAGGCAGGGCGTCGGGCTGCGTGAGCAGCAGCCCGCTCCCGTAGTAGCCGAGCGCCGCGCCCCCGCCGAGCGCATCGGGGAAGCCGAGTCCGGTTGCGATGCCGAGCGTGTCGAGGTCGATCCAGCGCGCGGCAAGCGCGTTCTCTACGATATCGGTGGCGGTCTCGTACCGGTCTGCGCCGAACCAGCGCGCGAGCGGGTCGGGTCAACCGCCGTTGTCCTGCAGCATCACCTGCAGCTCTCCCATCGTGGCGTCGCCCACCGCCGAGGTGCCGCCGGCGATAGCTCCCGTCTGGATGTCCAGCTCATCGACCACGCTGGCGATGGACTCCGGCACGCTGTCTGTCCGCACGAGGAGCACCGGCGCGTATGCGCTGGCGGCAACCGGCCCGATCGCGAGCGCGTCGGGGAAGGCGTCGCCCCGGGCGAAGAACGCCCGGTTGGCGCCGAAACCGGCGGGCAGGATGGCGGCGATGGCGCGAGCGATCTCGGCCGATGTCTCGTAGCGATCGATGCCGTCGATCCGCGAGACGATGTAGTCGTCATCGAGCGTGTCGGCCACGGCAGATGAGACCGCGCTCGTTGTGCGACAATGGCCCGACGAGGAGGCACCGATGGCACACCTCAAGTTCAACATCGAGAAGCTCGAGCGGCTGAACGACCCGGGACGCTTCGAGACCCTGCCGCCCGACGTCTTCTGGCAGGCGCTCGGGGCGCCTTCCGGCGCGTGCGCGCTCGTGGAGATCGGCGCAGGCACCGGTGTGTTCGCGGCTGCCTTCGCGGCGATCGCGCCGCAGGCGGTCGTCTACGCTGCCGACACCGTGCAGGAGATGCTCGACTGGATGCGCGCGAACCGGCCGGAGGTCGCCGACCGCCGCATCGTGCCCGTGAAGGCCGAGGAGACGCGGGTGCCGCTCGACGACGGCATCGCCGACGCGGTCTACATGATCAACCTGCATCACGAGCTGGCAGACGCCGCGGCCACCTACGCCGACGCGCTCCGGCTGCTCGAACCGGGCGGCCGGTTGCTCGTCGTCGACTGGGCGGACTGCGACACCCCCAAGGGTCCGCCTCGCGACGTGCGCGTCTCGGCATCCGCCCTCACCCGGTTCCTCGAGAACGCTGGGTTCACCTGCGTGGCGGTGGACGAGACGACGCTACCCTGGCACGTGATGGCTACCGCGGTCAGGCCGCAGAGCGAGGCACGCGGCGGCGACTGCGACGACACCTGATCCTGCGGGGTCGTAGGTCCGCACCGTATGAATCGGGCTGTGGCGCCTCACGGCGCCACAGCCCGCCCCTAGTTCTTCATGCGATTCAGTTAGAACAGGTAGTCATCCAGCGACGTGAAGACGGTATCGTTGACCGCCGAGACGCCGCCGAACACATCCATGCCACCGAACCAGTACCTTTCGGTGCCGAAGTAGCTGTCGAGCTGCTCGGGTATCAACGTTGGTCCCGTGAGAACGAGGGGACTTCCGTAGCTTCCACACGCCGCGCCGCCGCTCAGGGCATCGGGGAAGCTCAGACCCGTCGCAACGCCGATGGTGTCGAGGTCGAGCCAGCCTCTGGCCACTCCCATGCGCGCGCACTTCACGGCGGTCTCGTAACGGTCCGCGCCATCCCAGCGCTCGGCCGCATCGCCGAGCAGATCGCCGATCTCGGTGGCGGTCGCAGCGCTGACCGCGCTCGTTCCGCCTACGATGATGCCGTCTGTGATGGAGCAGAACCCGATGGCCTCCTCGGTGGAGGTGGGAAGTGCGTCGGGCCTGACGAGCAGGATCGGGATTCTTTGCGCGTAGGCGTGCGGCGCAACCGCGAGCGCGTCGGGGAACGCGTCACCGCGCACGAAGAACGCGGTCTGGCGCCACGCTCCGGTGGGGGTCGAGTTCACGATGTCCATCACCCAGTAGGCGACGAGCTCCGCGGTCTCGTAACGGTCAACGCCCGCCACCCGCTGTACGGTGAGGCCAAGATCCTCGAGCTCGGTGACCACGGCAGGTGTGATGACCGATTCGCCACCCACGAGCCACACGTTCTCGACGTCGAGCCGGTCCAGTTCTGCGAGCACCGTCGGCGGTACTGCCGCGGCGCGCGTGAGCAGCAGCGGGCCGTTGAGAGCGCCCGCGAGGGCACTCGCCGAGAGGGCGTCCGGGAAGTCCTCGCCGGTCGCGAGCACCGCGTTGATCGATGCGGCGAAGCGGTGCTCCGAGACGAGCGCGGAGGTGTGGTAGCGGTCGTCGCCCGCGAGGCGAGTGGCCTGCAGCGGCGCCGAGGACAGGCCGACACGAAGCTCACCCACGTCGCGCTGGTAGACGACGCTGCGCCCGAACACGTCCGGGTACTCCTCATCGTCGGCACTCGTCGCCACCTGCTGGAGCACACCCCACTCGGGGCCCCACCAGGCGAGCACGTTGTTGCCACCCGTCCGGTCGTCCTGCCAGGCGAGCAGGTCTCCGAACAGCGACGGGTAGTACTGGTTGTGGATCTCAGCGGTGATCTGGATGACGTCACCCGTCCGAAGGTTCGCACCCCAGATGTTGTGGTTGTCCGTATCGCTGGTCGCTTGCTGCGCCCAGGCGACGTTGTTGCCGTGCAGGGTGGGCGAACTTGGCTCTATCTCAGTGGTCGCATACGCAACCTCGTGAACGACGGTCTCGATACCGGTCGTGATGTCGTAGACGTACACGCCGTCGTACCCGGCGCGTTTGTAGACATCGAACCAGCAGATGCGCCCCCGGTCCACCGAGACACCGTTCGGCAGGTTGGTGCCCGGCACCGTGCCCATGGAGTTGTGCTCGATGTCGTACCAGCGGATCTGCCGGCCCGGGGCGAGTCCGTCCACCCACACGATGTGGTTCCCGTCGATCTTCACGCCCACATCGTCCTTCGTGTCGTTCGTGATCTTGCGGGGCGCGACGATGTCGTCGCGGTCGTCGTACCAGACCTCGCCGTCGGCCTCGGCGTGATCTATCCACGCCACCCGACTGCCGTGGACCGCAGGCATGTCCTGGTCGTCGCCGTCGCCGTACCCGATCGACACGTCGGTGCCGGTCAGCCGGTCGTAGACCACGATGTCGGAGTCACCGGACACGTCCGGCTCGCGCGTGGCCACCACGTAACGCCCGCCGATCTGCGGCGAAGTGAAGTCGTATCCCGGCTGATTCATGAGCACCGAGGCGGTGAAGGTCAGCGCCCCGCTTGCCGGGGCGACGACCCCGAGCACCAGGACCACCGCCAGGACCGCCGAGATGCGAACCTTCATACGCAGCCGCTTCACAGACGCCACCCCCCGCTCCCGGAGACGTGCTTTCGTACGGTTGGTACCCCTATGCGAGCCGTTCGAGCACGCGCTGGGGGTTCCGGTGCGTGCGGGGAGGGTCGGGCGCGATACGGCCGGTGACATGCGAGGGCCCGGCGCTGCGGCCGGGCCCTCGGTCGGTCATGGTGACTCGGGTTAGTAGATCTTGGCCACGATCGCGTTGTACACGTCCGCGGTGAACACGTCCGAACCGCCGAAGACGTCGATCCGGCCGATCTCGTACTCGTGATCCTCGAGGAACGTGGCCGTCGCGGGAGAGAGCGATGTGCCGTGCGTGAGCAGCAGCGGGCTGCCGTAGCTGCCGAGTGCTGCACCGCCCCCGAGTGCGTCGGGGAAGTTCGTGCCAATGGCGAACCCGAGGGTGTCGAGGTCAAGCCAGCGGTACGCGAGCCCCTTCTCGACGGCGATCACCGCTGTCTCGTAGCGGTCTACGCCGCCCCAGCGCTCGGTGATCGTGCCCACGGCGCCGTTCCCTATGATGAGCGACCGCAACTCCGTGTTGACGCCTGCCGAGACCGCGTCCTCACTGCCCAGTATGAAGCCGAGCGTGATGTCGAGGTCATCGACCGCAGTGGCAACCGCCGCCGGCACGGCATCCGGCTGCACGAGGAGTATCGGGCCGAGCGCACCTGAGGCGACCGGGCCTGCCGCGAGCGCGTCGGGGAACATGTCGCCGCGCGCGAAGAACGCCCGGAACACGACGTTGGTGCCGAGAACGTCCTCGAGCCGGTTCGCGATCTTCGCGGAGGTCTCGTACCTCGTGTCGCCGGCGATGCGCTCAACGTCGTAGAGGGCAAGGAGCTGTTCGAGGATACCCGTGCTCACCACATCGGGACCGCCGATGATCCACACCTTGGCCGGTGCGATGCGGTTGATCTCGGCGAGCGTCTCAGCCGGAAGCGATGTCGGTCCGGTCAGGAGCAGCGGCGCGCGCAGAGCCCGCGCGAGCGGCGTGGCCGAGAGCGCGTCGGGGAAGTTCTCGCCGTTGCAGAGCACGACGTCGTTCGCATCGGGGAAGTACGCGGCACTCACCGCAGCGGCCGTGCTGTAACGGGTCGCGCCCTGGGTGCGTCCTGCGAGCTTCAGGTCCGATGTCGCGAGCATGACGTCGTACTCAGGCGCCGAGTTGTACCGCATGTAGGCGATACGGTGCCCGTACAGAGACGGACGGGATTCCTGCTCCACCGCGTCGCCGAATGCCGGAGTCGTGAGCAGATAGAGGCCGTCGATCCATTCGTACTCGATGTCTCCAGACGCGCTGTTCCTGTACGCAACGGTCTTGTGGAAGACCGACGGGAAGTCCTCACTGATGTCGGAATCGTTCGCCAGAGGCACTGCAACGTCGGAAGCGATGTTGTAGACGTGCGCGTCCCAGTCGGTCTCGCCTGCGTTCCAGGTGTCGACGACGACCCGGTCGCCGTGCATCTGGATGGAGTCGGCAGCCTCGGTGAAATCGTAGAGCTCGGTCCAGCTGTTGGTGTCGGGGCGCAGGACCTTGAGCCAGAGGATGTCGTTGGCGTCGTGGTAGGCGACGAGACGGCCGTTGTCCACGTCGTAGTTCGCGTATCCGGTGGGGCCGATGTGCTGGCGGGCGGTGTAGCCCCCCATGTCGTAGTCGCGTCCCCAGAGCAGGTCGGTCGTGTCGTCGTACCAGACGACGTAGTTCCCGTCGATGCGCGGCTTGATCTCGTTGTTGGACGTGGCGCGCACCGTGCTGACCGTGTTCGTGCTCCACTGGTACATCTTGATGTCCCAGTTGCCGCTGGCGTTGTCCTGGAACACGACCCGGTCACCGGAGACGTCAGGCCACTGCTGTGTGCCTCCCGTATCGGGAACGTACCGGTACGTGTTCGTCTGGAGGTTCTTGACCCTGATTGCGTCGCCGGCCTCGAACGCGACCAGCTTGCCGTCGAGCGAGGGGTACTGCTCGGCCAGGGCGTCGCTCACCGAGAGGTCCGTGATCGTCCAGTCCGCGCTGGGCCACACGACCACCAGACCAGAGGCGGAGCCCCCGAGCAGCATCGCCACCAGCAGCGTGATCAGGGCCACCCGGCCGTGACGAGATACCTTCATAGTGTCCCCCCTTTGTCCCCTGAGCGCCGCAGCGCCCGCGCGCGCTGGAGTCGTAGCAGCACCGTGAAGCCACGCATCCCCGGCGCGGACCCCGATACGGGTTGAGTACCCCCTACGGGGGGAGCCGAAACAGCGAGCGTTCCCGGTATGGGCGCGCCGCGGGTTTCGGCTCACCGGTGGCGGGGTGAGGGGAAGACCCGATGCGGTGATCACGCGGCCTAGCGCGGATGTGCCGGGTCGCCGGCGAACTCCTCAGCCAAGAGCTCCATGAGCAGGTTGTCGTGCCAGGTGCCGTCGGCACTGCGCTCGTAGCGTCGCATCACACCCACCGGCCGGAAGCCCACCTTCTCGTAGACGTGGATGGCGCGGGTGTTGTCGACGGCCGGATCGATGGTGATCCGGTGATGACGCCTGGCCTCGATTAGATAGCCGATGAGCACCCGCAGCGCCTCGGTACCCAGGCCGCGTTCCTGATGACCGCCCGCTAGCGTGACGTCGACGGCGGCGTGTTTGTAGTCGGGGTCGGGAACCTCGTTGAACTGGATGAGGCCGACGATGTCGCCTTCAACCTCGATGAGATAGGTGTACGCCCACGCGGGGTCGAAGAAGTCGCGCTCGATCTTCGGCGTGTCGTAGACACCCCACCAGGGCACCACGGTCGGGTCCGCCAGGAGCGTTCGCAGCGCCGGCGTGTCCTCGCGCGTGAGCGGCCTGAGCGTGACGCGCTCGCCGTGGAGCACGGGCAGGCCGGCGTTCATGTCCATGGAGCTCCTCCGGTTTGTGCGTGCGGTACCCTGTGGTTACGATTCTACCGCCATAAGACCCACGGGAAGGCGGGCCATGAAGCATCTCATCCTCATCCTCGATGGCGCCGCCGGATGGCCGCTTGAGGAACTCGGGTCGCAGACGACCCTCGGCGCTGCCGAGACACCCAACCTCGACGCGCTCGCCGCAGCGGGCATGGTGGGTCTCGCGCAGACCGTCCCGCCGGGCACGGAGCCGTCATCCTCGGCAGCATGCACGTCGATCCTCGGGTACGACCCGGTCGCCGACTATGTGGGCCGCGGGGCCATCGAAGCGGCGAGCCTCGGCATCTCGCTCGCGCCCGACGAGGTGGCGCTGCGCATGAACCTCGTGCACATCGCCGACGGCGTCATGGCGTCGTACTCGTGCGGGCACATCGGCTCGGACGAGTCACGGCCGATCGTGGCCGACCTGGCCGCGGCGCTCGGCGACGAGACCTTCCGCTTCTATCCCGGTGTGGCGTACCGCCACATCCTCGTGGTGAGGGGGTACCCGGCGCTGCTCGACCTCGTGTACACGCCGCCACACGACATCAGCGATCAGCCGGCATGGGGACGCGAGCCGGGCGGGCAGGGCGCCGAGGTGCTGCTCGACCTCATGGAGCGAGCGCGGCCGGTGCTGGCGTCGTCAGCGGTCAACCGCGCGCGGGCCGCTCGAGGTGAGCTGCCCGCGACCGACATCTGGCCGTTCTGGCCGGGCGTGGCGCCCCGAGGGCTCACCCCGTTCGCCGAGAAGCGGGGCGTCTCGGCAGCCCTCACGTCGGGTGTGGATCTCCTGAACGGCCTCGCCGTGCTTGTCGGCATCGACCGGCTCGACATCCCCGGCGTGACCGACGGTTCCGACAACGACTACCGGGGGCAGATCGAGGGAGCGCTCGTCGCGCTCGAGGATCACGATCTCGTCGTGGTGCACGTGGAGTCGCCCGACGAAGAGGGTCACGCCGGAGACGTGGCGGGCAAGATCGCCGCGATCGAGGCGATCGACCGCGAGATGGTGAGCGTGGTGCGCGAGCGCCTGGGCGACATACGCGTGCTTGCGATGCCCGATCACCCCACGCCCGTGGAGCTCAAGACGCATGTGGGCGAGCCGGTGCCGTTCGTGCTGGCAGGCCCGGGTATCGCGCTCAATGCCGGTACCGAGTTCGTGGAGACCGCGGCCGCCGCAACCGGGCTGGTGGTCGATCCCGGGCACGGCGTCATGGACCTGCTGCTCGGCTAGGGCGCGTCGCGCGCGGGACCGACCGCGCGCACTCCGCTAGGCGGCGGGCTTCCGCGACCTGATGACCAGCACCACGAGCACCGCGAGCAGCACGACGACGAGTGCGCCGAGCACCGGCACGACGTAGTCGGCGAGCGACCGCGATCCTTCGTCGGGCACGCCGGGTGCCGGCGCTTCCGTTGCGACTGCACCGTCCTCGGCGCGGGGCGCAAGGTCGGGATCCGCTCCCGGCACGACCGTGGCCGAGAGAGTGAGCGTTTCGCCCTCGGCAACCGGCGTGGTCTCGGCGCTGTAGAGCACACCTACCGACGAGCGGGCACCGCTGGCGCTCGCCGGCTCGAGGTTCTCGGCATGGAAGCTGTCGGGTACCTCGAAGCCGAGGCGCACTCCGGCGAGGTCCTGGTTGGCGGTCCACGACATGGCGATCCCGAGGTACTGACCGCCCGCGATGAGCCACGCGTCGGGCACGGTGAACTCGGCCTGCACGGCCCTCGAGCTGTTCACGGTGATGACGAGGACGTCGTAGCCGGCCTCCTCGCGGAGCGTGTACTCCGCGATCGTGTCGAAGGAGGGGTCGGGGAACACTTCGCCCACCCAGCCGAGTGTCACATCGGCGGGGATCGGCAGCTCCACGGTGGCGGGCAGCGTGACCTCCTCGGCGAGCGAGGCGAAGATCACGAGCGTGGGCGTCTTGCCGCCCTCGAGGTCGTAGACGGTGACGCCGACGCGATGCAGGTCGGCGCCGACAGCGAACGCGGGCACGGCCGCGATGAGGGTCATGACCAGGGCGATCGTGGCGATGAGCGCGGTGCGTGGGCGGGTGTGGCGGGTCACGGGTGCTCCTGTTCGTTCAGCGGGTAACGGTAGTGTGCCACACGGACGGCCGTCCCGCACTCAGAGGCCGCCGAACTGCGCGTCGTGGAGGCGCGAGAAGAGTCCGCCTGAGGCGAGGAGCTCCGCGTACGTACCCGTCTCGGTGACGCGCCCGTGCTCGAGGACCACGATGCGGTCGGCCTCGCGCACGGTGGAGAGCCGGTGTGCGATGACGATGGCGGTGCGGTCCGCTAACAGCGCACGCAGGGCCTCGCGGATGGCCGCCTCGGTCCGGGTGTCTACCGAGGAGGTGGCCTCGTCGAGGATGAGGATGGCCGGATCCACCAGCAGCGCCCGCGCGAAGGCCACGAGCTGCCGCTGGCCGCCGGAGAGCGCAGCGCCGCGTTCGCCCACGGGTGTCTCGAAGCCGTGGGGGAGGCGCTCGATGAGGTCGAGTACCTGCGCTCCGCGGGCAGCCTCCTCCACCTCTGCGTCGGTGGCGTCCAGGCGCCCGTAGCGGATGTTCTCGGCGATCGTGCCCGAGAACAGGAACGGGTCCTGGAGCACCGCGCCGAGATTTGCCCGATACGCGGCGAGGTCGAGATCGCGCAGGTCGTGGCCGTCGACGAGTATCCGCCCGGACACCGGCTCGTAGAAGCGGGCGAGCAGGCTTACGAGCGTGCTCTTGCCGGCGCCCGTGGGTCCGACGATCGCCACGGTCTCGCCCGGCGCGATGTCGAGATCGATACCGTCGAGCACCACCGGACCGTCGCCGTAGCGGAAGACGACGTTGTCGAAGGTCACCCTGCCGGAGAGCCTCCCCGGATCGATGGCCTCAGCGGTTTCGGGTACCTCCGGCGGGAGGTCCATGAGCGCGAAGACCCGCTCGCCGCCGGCGAGCGCCGACTGGGTATCGGCATAGAGGCTCGAGAGCTGCGTGATGCCCGTGAGGAAGCTGCGCGCGTAGGCGAAGAACGCCACGACGACACCGACGCTCACGGCGCCGGTAGCCGCGAGCCACCCGCCGTAACCCGCCACGAGTGCGGTGGCGGTGGCGCTGATGACCGCGAGGACCGGTGAGAACGCCGAGGAGACGGTGGCGGCGGCGATGTTCGCGTCGCGGTTCATGGCGTTTCGCTCGCTGAATCCCACCCGGTCGCGCTCGGTACGGTCGAACGCCTGGGCGACCCTGATGCCCGAGAGTTGCTCGGCGAGCGTGGAGGAGACCTCGCCGATGGCCTCCTGCCGCCTGCGGAACGTGCGCCGCGCGATGCTGCCGAACAGGCGCGTCACCAGCAGCACCACCGGTACGATCGCGAGCGTGGCGAGCGCGAGGCGCGCATCGACGAGCAGCATGCCTACGAGGGTCGCAAGCACACCGAGGGTGGACGCGATGACCCGCCTGAAACTCTGGCCGAGGAAGGAGTTCACGGTCTCGACGTCGTTGATGAGGCGGCTCATCACGTCGCCGGCCCCCGTTCGCTCGAAGTGCGAGACCGGGAGTCGCTGCACGGCGGCGAAGACCGAGCCCCGCACGTCGAAGAGGGCGCGTTGCCCGGCGGTGCCGAGCGTGAGGATCTGCGCGCGCTGCGCGTACCAGCCCACGAGCGCCGAGGCCAGGAGCCCGAGCGACGGAACCAGGAGCGGTCCGGTGCCCGTCCCCGCCGCGCGGGCGGCGAGTGCCGTGTCGACGATCCAGCCGGTGAGTGCGGGAGCGACCGCCTGGTTGGTTGCCGCAAGCGCGATCCACACGACGGCCAGGGCCACGCTCCGCCGATACGGGCGCAGGTACGCGAGCAGTCGGCGTGCCGTCGGCCATGACGCCTGCGGCCGGTCCCGCTTGGCGAGCGAGCTGAGGGAGGAGCCGCGAGCCATCAGGCTTCATCCCCCTCGGCCAGGAGCGTGCACATCTGGGGCACGCTGAGCGAGGAGGCGTCGGCGAGCTGGCTTGCCGCGATTTCGGCGTAGACGCAGCTTCCGGTCATGAGTTCCTCGTGCGTGCCGCGATCGACGATGCGTCCGGCATCGAGCACGAGCACGAGGTCGGCGCTGCGCACCGTGGCCAGGCGCGAGGCGATGCCGAACGTGGTACGACCCTCCATGAGCCGCTCGAGCTCGCCGCGGAGCGCCACCTCGGTCTCGGCGTCGAGTGAGGACGCGGAGTCGTCCATGATGAGGATGCGCGGTTCGACGAGGAGCGCGCGCGCCACCGCGACGCGTTGCCGCTGGCCACCGGAGAGCGTGATGCCGCGCTCGCCCACACGCGTGCCGTAGCCGTCGGAGAGGCTCGCGATGAAGTCGTGGATCGCCGCGGCGCGTGCGGCGGCCTCGATCTCCGCATGCGTGGCGCTTGGCCGCCCGTACGCGATGTTCTCGGCGATGGTGCCCGTGAACAGGAACGTGTCCTGCATGACGACGCCGATCGCCGAGCGCAGGGCGCCGAGCGCGAGGTCGCGGACGTCGTGCCCGTCCACGAGCACCGCCCCGTCGGTGGCGTCGTAGAAGCGGGGGACGAGGTTCACGAGCGTCGTCTTGCCGGAGCCGGTGGAGCCGACGATCGCCACGGTCGTGCCCGCCTCCACCGCGAAGCTCACGCCGGAGAGCGTCTCGGCCTCGGCCCCGGGATAGCGCATGCTCACATCGCGGAACTCGACGCGGCCCTCGATGCGCTCGGGCGCGACCGCGTCGGGCCGCTCAGTGATCTCGACCGGCGTGTCGAGCACCTCGAAGAGTCGCTGCGCCGAGGCGCCCGCGCGTGCCACCTGCTGCGCGCCGAAGCCGAGGGTGAACAGTGGCTGCAGCAGCAGGAAGAGGTAGCTCGTGAACGCCACGAGTTCGCCCACGGTGAGCGTGCCGGCGACCACCTGCGTGGCACCGACGATGGTGACGAGCACGACACCCACGGTGCCGGTGGAGAACAGCAGCGGGAAGGCGTTGGCCACGGTGCGCCGCACGGTGAGCCCCTGCTCGAGCAACGCCTCGTTGGCGCGGCGGTACCGCTCGGCCTCGTAGGGCTCGCGCACGAAGAGCTTCACGATGCGGGTTCCGGCCACGTTCTCCTGGAGAACCGCGTTCAGCGCCGCAAGCCGTTGCTGGGTGGCGCGGAAGGTCGGACCAAGCCGCGTGACGAAGCGCAGGAGCACGAACACCGTGGCGGGAATCGCGAGGAACGCCACGAGCGCGAGTTGCCAGTTCATGGCGAGGAGGAACGCCATCGCGCCCACGAGCAGGATGAACGCTGAGATCGCCTGCACGAGTCCGCCTCCGACGAACTCGCGCACGAGATCCACGTCCGAGGTCACGCGCGTTACGAGTTGGCCGGTCTCGGCGGTGTCGTGCCAGGCGAACGAGAGGCGCTGGAGCTTCTCGAAGATCGTGTTGCGCATCTCGAACGCCGCGCCGTGGCTCGCCCGTGCCGAGAGGTAGCCCTGGACGAACTGCGCCAGTCCGCCGGCGACCGCGATGCCCACGAGCGTGAGTGCGCTGCCGAGCAGCAGGTCGGTGCGTCCCTCGGCGACACCGGTGTCCAGGATGCGCCGCACCACCTGCGGCGCGGCGAGATCGGCGAGTGCGCCGGCGAGCACCGCAAGGATGGCGAGTACCGCCACGACAGCGTGCCGGCGCATGAAGCGCAGCGAGCGGATGAGAGAACGGTTCACGCACACATCCCTGAAGGTGTGACAGTGTCGGGCGCCGTGGACGGGGGCGGCGGCCTACGCCGCAGGCGCACTCCGTCGTACATGCCGCACCGAGGATACCGCACCCGTGACGCAGTGCGGAGCGGGACCGGTGGGTGGTCCCGCTCCGCGAGCGAGGGGGGGGAAGGGAGGGTGCAGTGTGTGCTAGGTGCCGAGCGCCGCGACGATGGCCGTGTACTGCTCGGGGTCGATCTCACCGCGGGCGAGCCGTTCGCGGGCGATGGCGAGCGCGGTGTCGCCGACGGGTGCCGCGGAGGACGCCTGGGCGCCGGGCGTGGAGCCGGATTTCCGGCCGCGCGAGACGGCCCAGACGACAAGCGCCACCACGATGGCCGTGAAGAAGAGGAAGCCGATGAGTGCGAGGAGGCCGAGGCCGCCGAAGCCGAACAGACCGTCGCCGATCATCCGTCCGCCGTAGAGCATGGTTCCCTGTCCGATACCGGGGTGCATGTCGCGTCTCCTTTCTGGGGGACGAGACGAGTATCTCCCGGTGCTGTGAAGCCGCTGTGCCGCGCGCGTGGAGATGTGGTGGAGATGCGGCGGCACTGCCCGGAGGCAGGGGCGCAGGATGCCGCCGCCTGCACGGACGGCGGCCGGTGATCGGCCCCGTCACTCCTCGGGGGCGACTGCTGTGGCAGCGAGTGTGGCTTCGGGCTCGGGAGCGGCGATCAGCGGCACGGCAGCCTCCGCCACCACGGCGGTGGTCGCCGCCGGCCTGGTGGGTGCGCTCGTGGTGAGCGCGACACCGGAGACGATGATCGCCATGCCCGCGAAGACCCAGCCGTCGAGTGGCTCAGCCGGCACGAGGCCCACCGACCCCGCCGCCCAACCGAGGAAGACCGCGATCACCGGGTTCACGTACGCGTACGTCATCACCTTGGATGCCGGCGCGTGCTTGAGCAGCCACACGAACGCCGTGAACGCCACCGACGAACCCATCACGATGAGATAGCCGAGTGCCGCCGCTCCGGTGGGGGTGAGCACGAAGCGCGGCCACTCGCCGGCGAGCGTGCCCACGACAACGAGAACAGCCCCTGCGGTCAGCATCTCGTAGCCGGTGGCCACCATCGAGTCCACGTCCACGGGATTGCGCTTGCTCACGATCGAGCCGGTGGTCCACAGCCACGTGCCGAGGATCTGCAGGGCGATCCCGCCGAGCTCGGCCGGTGTGCCTGTGATGCCGGTCAGACGCGGCGCGATCAGCACCGCGAGGCCGCCGAAGCCGATGACGAGCCCGAGGTAGCCGCGCGCCGTGGGGCGGTCCATGCCGGGGATGAACGACTCGGCAAGCGCGACCCACAGCGGCAGGAGTGCCACGATGAGCGCCGCAAGGCCGGACGGGATGGTCTGCTCGGCGAGGAACGTGAAGTACATGCCACCCACGAGCAGGAACAGGCCGACGGTAGCCACGATGCGGTACTGGTCGATGCGGATGCGGAGTGACCTTCCACGCAGCTTGGCGATGCCGAGGAGCAGCAGTCCGGCGGGCACGAGTCGCCACCCGGCGAAGAGCGTGGGCGGGAGATCGGCCTCGAGGCCGATGCGGATGCCGAGGTAGGTCGAGCCCCAGACGACGTACAGGACCGCGAAGGCGACGATGAGCTTCGTGCGGTGCGACCAGCGGAGCGGGTTGAGCGGCACGGGCGACCCTTCGGCAGAGGAGGTACGCGCCAGTCTAGCCGAGTGTGCGGGGCCACCGCCAGAGCCGGGCGCCGCCACGGGCGAGGCGCTACACTGAGCGCATGCCGCACTACGACTTCCATCGCCCGGCACTCACTGCCGATGTCGTCGCCATCGCCGGCACCGCTGCGCCCCGCGTGCTGCTCATCCGGCGCGGTCACGACCCGTTCGTGGGGCAGTGGGCGTTGCCCGGTGGTTTCGTGGACGAGTGGGAGCGCCCTGAGGATGCCGCACGCCGCGAGCTTGCCGAGGAGACCGGCCTGGCCTACACGGGTCCGCTTGCGATCGTGGGCGTCTACGGGGAGCCCGGGCGAGACCCGCGCGGCTGGACCGTCTCGGCGGTGTATCTGGCGCTCCTCGAGGACGAGGCGGCGGTGGATGGCGGCGACGATGCCGCGGAAGCCGCGTGGTTCGGCGCCGATGCCCTGCCGCCGCTCGCGTTCGATCACCAGCTCATCATCGCCGACGCACTCGCGCTGTTCGGTAGCGGCCGCGCGGCCCGCTGAGCGGTTGACACCGGTCTACCCGCGCCCGTACCCTAGCGGGACAATCGATAGCACTGCGCCGTCGATGGGGATGAGTACGCGCATCCAGTAGGGCAGCAGAGAGCCGGGGTAGCTGAGAACCGGCGCCCGAACGAACGCGGAACATGGCCCCGGAGGCATCCGGAGGAAACGCGCAAGCGGAGTAATGCCGGACGGCAGCCCCCGTTACCACGGGCTAGAGAGCTTAGGACCCGCCCGCGGCACTCCCGCCGCCGCGTGTGAGATACCACCGGTCCGGAGCTTGAGAGGCCGACGCGCACGGCGCGAGCGGCGAAGTCGGGTGGTACCGCGCGAAGCAGCACGCTTCTCGCCCTGACGCAACGGACGTTGTCAGGCGGGAGGCGTTTTTTTCGTATGCGGAGGTGGACGGTATGGCGAAGAGCTGGGACGAGATCAACGCGCGCATCGCGAGCGGCGAAGCGGTGGTCTTCACCGCCGAGGAGTTTGCGGCGCTTGCAGCCGACGAAGGCGTGAGCGCGGCGGCCAAACGCGTGGACGTGGTGACGACCGGGACATTCGGCCCGATGTGCTCCTCGGGCGTGATGCTCAATTTCGGGCACTCGGACCCGCCCATCAGGATGGCCGAGATCACGCTGAACGACGTGTCGGCCTATGGCGGCCTGGCGGCGGTGGATACCTACCTCGGCGTGACCGAGCCGAGTCGCACGCGCGGCATCGAGTACGGTGGCGCCCACGTGATCGAGGACCTGCTGCGCGGGCGCGCGGTGCGGCTTCGTGCCTCGGGGCCGGGCACCGATTGCTACCCGCGGACAGAGATCGACACGTGGGTGACGCTCGAGGACCTCAACCAGGCGTACTTCTTCAACCCGCGCAACGCCTACCAGAACTACGCCGTGGCCGTGAACTCCACGGACCGCGCACTCTATACGTACCTCGGCACGCTGTTGCCGCGGTATGGCAACGCCACGTACTGCTCGGCCGGGGCGCTCTCGCCGCTCTTGAACGACCCCACCTACCGCACCATCGGCGTGGGCACACGCTGCTTCGTGGCAGGTGCGCCCGGTTACGTGGCCTGGGAGGGAACGCAGCATAACCCGCACACCGACCGCGACGAGAGCGGCGTTCCCGTGCGGCCTGCCGGCACGCTCGCGGTCATCGCCGACCTCAAACAGGCGTCGCCGGAGTTCTTCTCGGCCGCCACGTTCACCAAGTACGGCGTGTCGAGCTTCGTGGGCATCGGGGTCCCGATCCCCGTGCTCGACGAGGAGATCGCGGCCACGCTCGCGCTCACCGACGCCGAGCTCACCGCCACGATCTACGACTACGGCGTGCAGCACCGCTCGCGGCCGTCGCTCGGCACGGTCACCTATGCGCAGCTGCGGACCGGCACCATCGAGGTGAACGGGCAGCAGATACCGACCGGCCCGATCTCATCGCTTCCTGTGGCGCGTCGCATCGCAGCCGAGCTCAAGCGGTGGATCGCCGAGGAGCGCTTCACCCTCGCGCGTCCGCTGCAGCCGCTCCCGCAGGTGGGGAGCCAGTCCGTGAAGCCGCTCGAGGTACGGACAGGGGAGGCGATCTAGCCATGCCGCGCAAGAGACTCGACCTCACCTTCCCGCCCCGGCAGTCCCTGAAGCCGGTCATCTACCACCTGGTGAAGGACCACGACCTCGTGCCCAACATCCTCCGCGCGCAGATCCAGCCGGGCCAGGAGGGCCGCATGGTCCTCGAGGTCACCGGTAGCCGTGAGGACTACGACGCCGGTGTGGCGTTCCTCGAGAGCCAGGGGCTCACCGTCACCGAAGCCGCGAGCGATATCGTGCTCGACGAGGACCGTTGCGTGGACTGCGGGCTGTGCACAGCGGTCTGCAAGCCTGGTGCGCTCACGCTCGATGCCGGGACCGGGACGCTCGTCTTCGACAAGGACAAGTGCGTCTACTGCGAGGCGTGCGTGATAGCCTGTCCGAGACGGGCGATCACGCTGCGCCTCTAGCGCGGAAGGGGACCGTGACCCATGCCTGAACTCGCATTCGTCCAGGTCATCGCCGTAGGCGCGGTGCTGTCGCTCGTTGGGATAGTTCTGGCAATCCCTGTGGGTGCGCGTCGCGGCGCGCGGCCCGGGCGCCTCGTGCTGCGCGCGAGCGGCTTCGGGCTGCTTGCGCTCGTCGCGGTCTGCCTGGTGTGGGGTGCCAGCACCGGCGAACTGGCAACGTTCAACCGCCAGCTCGGCTTGGACGGCTGGCTGCAGATCGGCGCGTTCTTCGGCATCATCCTGTCCACCGGGTACCGCTTCGTGGGCCGCTATCTCGACGATCGCGAGCGGACCGAGAATCGCGGGGCCGACGGCGTGAGCGGGGAGGCCGAAGGTGCCTGACATCGCGCGCAGGCTCGGTCGTGAGGTGCTCGTCTGCGATGGCGCGATGGGCACCATGCTACAGCGCGCCGGGATACCCCCCGAGCAGTCGCCGATACAGCTCAACGTGACCGCACCGGAGATCGTCGAGGAGGTTCACCGCCTCTACACGCTTGCCGGTGCGCACTGCGCCACCACCAACTCCTTCGGCGGCTCGCGCGCCAAGCTCGCGGTCTACGGGCTCGACGACCAGGTGACCGAGCTCAACCGCGCCGCGGTCCGAGTGGCGCGTGCGGGCGGCGCCCACCACGTGCTCGGCGACATCGGCCCCACCGGCCTCGTGCTCGAGCCGCTCGGAACCGCGCGCTTCGACCACGTGTTCGACATCTTCGCCGAGCAGGCGGCCGCGCTTGCCGCCGAGGGACCCGACGCGCTCCTCATCGAGACGATGACCGACATCGCCGAGGCGCGGTGCGCGGTGCTCGCGGCCCGGTCGGTGACCGACCTGCCGGTGTTCGTGACGGTCACGTTCGGCCTGAGCGGTCGCATGGACCTCTCGGGCACCGACCCGGAGACGGCGGCCGTGATCCTGGAGGCCGCAGGCGCCACCGCGGTGGGTCTCAACTGCGGACTCGGCCCCGAGCAGATGCTGCCGCTCGTGGAGCGCATGGCGCGCGCCACATCGCTCCCCATCATCGTGCAGCCCAACGCCGGGCTCCCCACGCTCGTGGACGGCGTGACGGTCTTCCCCGGGACGCCGGATGAGATGGGCTCGTACGCCGCGCGCTTCGTGGATGCTGGCGCGAGCATCGTCGGCTCGTGCTGCGGCTCCACTCCCGAGTTCACTGGCGCCATCGTCGACTTCGCCGGTGATCGCCAGATCGCATCGCGCGAGGCGCCGCCCGCTGGTGTGACGCTCGCCGGGCCGCGCGGCGTGGTGCGGATCGGCTCCGGTCGGCCGATCACCGTGATCGGCGAGCGCATCAACCCGACGGGCAAGAAGCGCCTGGCCGAGTCGCTCCGGGCCGGCGCGCTCGACGTGGTACGCGAGTATGCGGTCGAGCAGCAGGACGCCGGTGCGCACCTGCTCGACGTGAACGTGGGCGCCGCCGGCGTCTCGCAAGCTGAGATGCTACCCAAGGCGGTACTCGCGCTCTCAGGTCTAGTGGACCTGCCGCTCGTACTCGACACGACCGACCACGCGGCGCTCGAGGCCGCGCTCCGCATCTACCCGGGCCGCGCGCTCGTCAACAGCGTGAGCGGCGAGCAGGCCTCGCTCGAGGCCGTTCTCCCGCTCGCGAAGCGCTACGGCGCGGCGGTGGTGGTGCTCGCGCTCGACGATGACGGCATCCCGACATCGGCCGAGACGCGCGTGGACGTCGTCCGCCGGGTGCAGGCCGCGGCGCACGCGGCGGGCCTCACCGATGCCGACCTGCTCGTGGACACGCTCGTACTCGCCGCCGCCACCCGCGAGGCCGGTGCGAGCGCCACGGTGGACGCCATCCGGACCGTGACGGCGGACCTCGGCCTCGCGACGCTCGGCGGTGTGAGTAACGTGAGCCACGGTCTTCCGGGCCGCCCGGCTTTGAACGCGCACTTCCTCGCTATGGCCGCGGGCGCGGGGCTCACCGCCGCGATCGTGAACCCGTCCGATGCCGAGGCGATGCAGGCTGTGGCTGCCGTGGATGCGCTTCTCGGCCACGACGTCCGCGCCGAGCGCTGGATCGCGCGGTCGGCGGCGCGCGATGCCGCGGCCACGCAGGTGCCGGCGGGGAGCGAAGAGCCCGCGGACGCTCGCACCCGCCTCGGCCTGGCCATCGAACGGGGCGATGCGGACTCGGCGCCGGGGCTCGTGGACACGCTCATCGGCGACGGCGCCGAGCCGCAGTCGGTCATCGCTGACGTCCTTACGCCGGCTATCCAGCGCCTCGGTGACGCGTACGGGCGCGGCGACGCCTTCCTGCCGCAGCTCATCGCCGCAGCCGACGCGATGAAAGCGGCGGTCGGGCGCGCCAAGTCATACCTGCCCGAAGGCTCGGCCACGCACGAGGGGCGGATCGTCTTCGGCACGGTGAAGGGCGACATCCACTCGATCGGCAAGGATATCTGCATCTCGATGCTCGAGAGCCAGGGGTTCCTCGTGGAGGACCTCGGTGTGGACGTGTCGCCCGAGCGCTTCGCCGAGGCCGCGGCCGAGGCCGATGCGGTATGCCTGTCGGCGCTCATGACAACGACGCTTCGCTCGATGGAGTCCACGGCCGAGGCCGTGCGCGCTGCTGCCGACGTGCCGGTGTTCGTGGGTGGCGCGGTGGTCACGCGGGAGTTCGCCGAAACGCTTGGCGCGGGGTACTCTGAAGACGCCCCCGGCTGCGTGATCGCGGTGCGGGAGGCCCTGGCGCGCAACGGAGGACCCGCATGATCATCACCAAGCCACGCGACTGGTCGCGCATCCGGGAGAATCTCGCCGATATCGGCGCGAAGCGCGTGTTCCTCATGGGGTGCGGGCAGTGCGCCACCGTGGCGCACACCGGTGGCGAGAAGGAGCTCGAGGAGACGGCCGCCCGGCTCGAAGCCGAGGGCATCCACGTCACGGGCTGGACCGTTGGCGAGGTGACGTGTCACCTCAACGGGACCAAGCTCGACAGTCGGAAGCACCGGGTCGAGATCGACGCCGCTGACGCCGTGCTCGTGCTCGCCTGCGGTGCGGGTGTGCAGACCACCGCAGACGCGATCGCCAAGCCCGTGTTCCCCGGTCTGGAGTCGCTCTTCCTCGGCACGGTCATCCGCAACGGCATCTTCGAGGAGCGGTGTCAGACCTGCGGGGACTGCGTTCTCGACAAGACCGCGGGCATCTGTCCGGTGACCACGTGTCCGAAGGGGCTGCTGAACGGCCCGTGCGGCGGCATGTGGAACGGCATGTGCGAGGTGCTCACCGACCGCGAGTGCACGCACGTGCGCATCAGGACGCGTCTCGCCGAGCAGCATCGCACCACGAGCGGGACGCTTGCGCCCAAGGACTTCAGCACCGCCCTCAAGCCCGGCGGCGTCAACATCCGCGAGAAGGGTGGGCGCCGGTGAGCCGGCTCCGCGACAAGCTCGAGGCCGGGAAGTTCATCGTTACCGGCGAGATCGCGCCACCGAAGGGCACGGACCTGACGCACATGTTCGAGTCCGTGGACCTGCTCGCGCCGCACTGCGATGTGATGAACGTGACCGACAATCAGGGCGCGAGCCTCCACCTGTCGAGCATGGCCGCCTCGAAGATGATCCTCGACCACGGTATCGAGCCCATCTTCCAGCAGACGTGCCGCGACCGGAACCGCCTCGCACTCCAGTCCGACCTGCTCGCCGCGTGGGCGCTCGGCCTCGAGAACGTGCTGCTCGTGACGGGCGACGACCCGCGTGCGGGCGATCACCCGCACGCCAAGGGCGTGTTCGACCTCGACTCGACCCAGCTCGCCCAGATCGTCTGCGGGATGAACGAGGGCCGCGACATGATGGGCCGTGAGCTCAAGGGCGGCACCGGATTCTACGTGGGCGCCGCGATGTTTCCCGAGGCCGAGCCATGGGACGTGCAGCTCGCCCGAACGGAGCAGAAGATCGAGGCGGGGATACGCTTCTTCCAGACGCAGGCCGTCTTCGACATCGGCAAGCTGGAGCGGGCGGTCGAGGCGCTCCGGCCCCTCGGCGCAAAGGTGATCGCTGGCGTGCTCGTGCTCAGAAGCCCTCGCGTCATCGATTTCATCAACAACAGGCTCGCCGGCCTCATGGTCCCGGAGCCGATCGCCGACCGCATACGGCGCGCCGAGGACCCGGCCGCCGAAGCCGTGCGTCTTGCTGCCGAGCAGGTCCGGGAGATCCGCGACATCGCTGACGGGGTGCACATCATGCCGCTCGGCCTTGACGCGGCCGTGGGTCGCATCCTCGGTGTAGAAGGGGCGTCATGATGCGTCGGATCGGTCTGTACGCCGATGTGCACGCCAACGTGCTGGCCCTCGAGACCGTTATCGCCGACATGTCGGCCCGGGGCGTGTCCGAGCGCTACTGCCTCGGCGATCTGGTGGGGTACGGCCCCTGCCCGGGCGAGGCCGTTGAACTCGTTCGCTCGCTCGGCGATCCGGTCGTTCAGGGCAACTACGACCGGGCGCTCGGCGGGCGGCTGCGCGAGCCGGGGACGCACTTCGGCTCCCCGCAGGAGACGCTCGACGGCGCCGAATCGTATGCGTACACGATCGCGCATACCGACCGACTCCACCGGCGCTACCTGTCGCGTCTGCCGCGGGAGATCACCATCACCGAGTGCGGCACGCACGTGTACCTGTGTCATGGCAGCCCGCGCCGGCTCACCGAGGTCGTGCAGCCGGACGCTCCACCCGGGTTGCTCGTGTCGCTCGTGCGCCAGACGGGTGCGGACGTCGTCTGCTCAGGACACTCTCACATTCCCTTCCACCGCTCCATCCCCACCGAACGCGGCATCGTCCACTGGGTCAACGCCGGCTCGGTGGGCCGTCCGCGAGACGGGGACCCGCGCGCGTGTTGGGTCGAAATCATCATCGGGCCGCACGACGACGTCGTGTTGCTCACGCCGGGCGATCTCTCGACCAGACGGATCGGGGAGTCCAACCTCTGGCTCGGCGTGCGCATCCACCGAGTCACGTACGACGTAGACGCCGTCGTCCACGTCATGGTGGAGCGGGGGCTGCCCGCCACGCTGGCATCCGCGCTGCGCACCGGCTCGGAGGAGTGTCGCGTGCTCGCGCCGACGAGCAGCACCGAGTCGGTCGAGCCAGACGAGTGGCTCGAAGACGAGCACGGAGCGCACCCTCCGGAGGCCTTCTGTGGTGCGGCGCCCTGCACGAGCGACGACCGGCGCTGTTCGTGTGTGCTGCCCGACCGCATCGCCGCCTACCAGGCCTTCGCCGATGCCTTCAGCGTGGACGGGTCGGCGATCGGGGACGTGATCGAGCGCCTTGCGGCATCGATGAACTCGTGCCGAGACAACCCTCACATCGACGAGGCGGCGATCGTGGCGGCCCGGACCGATGCGCTTGCCGCTGCCAACACGGAGCGAGGTGCGACGGCGTTCGAGGCCGAGCGTGAACGCCTCTACGGTGACAGCGGAGCGTTCGATCCGTTCTCGCACGCACTCTCCGCAAGCGAGCTCACCTACCTGTCGGGTGACTCGGAGGAGAACGCGGCCGCGATCACGGCGATATACGAGACCCACTCGTTCGATCCCGGGCCGTGCGAGCGAGACTGTCTCGGACACATCTCGGTCGAGTGCCGCTACATGGTGCACTGCCTCACGCGCGTGCACGCCGGTGACATCGGCGGCAGCCACGCAGCCCGGGAGTTCTTCGTGGGACACCTCGCCGACTGGGCGGTGCTCTTCGCGGTGGTGACCGCGCAACAGGCTCGCGAGCCCATCATGCGGTACATCGGCCTTGCGCTGGACAAGTACCTCATCTGCGAGGCGGCGACCTTCAGGCACTCGGTGCCGGAGTACTGCGGGCTCAGGGAGTCCGAGCCCACGAGCGTGCTATCATCGGCCGACGCGGATCCCGGAGAGTAAGGCGGTCTGACGATGGACGGACACGAGCGGCCGAGCCTGGATGCGTGGCTCGCGGAGGCGAAGCTCGACGAGGCTGCCGCGGGCGTGGGCATGTACCTGTGCCACAACGGTGTCGTGCGCTCCTACTCGCGTGACGGCCGTCCGGTGAGTGGCATGGACCTCAGCGTCGATCACGCGCGGCTCGAGGAGATCCTGTCGACCGCGCGCCTCATGGAGGGCGTGTCACTCGTGCGCGTGTGGCTCAACGAGGGGCATCTCGAGGTGGGCGACGACATCATGTACGTGCTCGTCGGCGGGGATATCCGCGACAACGTCTTCGAGGCGCTCGGTGCCCTCGTCCGCATGATCAAGACCGAGGTCGTGACCGAGACCGAAGAGCGCCCGGAGCCCTGATCGGCGATCGAGCCGGATAGCCCGATGAGTAGCACGCAGACACAGGACGCGGCCCCGCCGCGGAGCATCGTCGTGGACGTCATGCGCCTGTGCCCCGATTGAGACTACGAGATCCGGCTGGTCGAAGCCGTGTCACGCTGGCCGAGATGGAGAGGCCGCCTCATCATCCGCGAGTGGGAGCCCGAGGACAGGGCTCACGGCGACGCGCCCGTTATCATCGACGGCCGGTTCCCGGTCAACCCCGTCAACGTCAAGACGGTGCGTGCGGCACTCGAGCGCGCCGACACTGAGCCGCCGCCTGCGCAGGAGCCGAGCGCGTAGCGCTGCTGCTACAATCAGCGAGCGCACGGCGGCATCTTCACGGCGGGAGGACGGTCATGCACATCGTCGTTCTAGGCGGCGGTCCCGGTGGTTATGGCGCGGCTTTCGAGGCGGCACGCCTCGGCGCCGAGGTCACGCTCATCGAGCGGGAGCGGCTCGGCGGTACGTGCCTCAACTGGGGCTGCATCCCCACCAAGACGATCCTGCGCTCGGCCAAGATCGTGGCCGACACGCGCGACGCGGCCACCTTCGGCCTGGACGCGGCTGTGGCGACCGTTGACGTCCCCGCACTGCGGCGCCGCAAGGAGGGTGTGGTCGACGAGCTGGTGGGGCAGGTTGAGGCCACCGCGAAGCGGCTCAAGGTGCGGGTGGTCAACGGCACCGGGAGACTCGCAGGACCCGGCGCGGTGGAGGTGGCGTTCGCCGACGGCGGCGGCGAGACGATCGTGGGAGACGCGATCATCCTGGCCACGGGCTCGGACGTGTTCCGTCTCCCCAACATCGACCACGATCTCGACGGCGTCTGGACGAGCGACCATGCGGTCGAGTTGCGCGACATCCCCAAGGACATCGTCATCATCGGCGGCGGCGTGATCGGCTTGGAGTTCGCCTGCGCGTACGCGGCGTTCGGCAGCATCGTGACCGTCGTCGAGCTCATGGAGCAGGTGCTTCCCGGCAACGACCGCCGTGTGGTGCGGCAGACGCAGGAGGCGCTCGAGGAGATGGGCGTTGCCTTCCACCTTGGCGACGCGGTCGAGGCCGTGGAGCGCGCGGACGGACGCATGCGCTCCACACTCCGCTCGGGCGCGGTGCTTGAGAGTGACATCGTGATGAGCGCTGTGGGGCGCGTGCCCAACTCGGCGGGCTTCGGCTTCGAAGAGGCGGGTCTCGAGTTCGACCGGCGCGCGCTCAAGGTGGACGCGCACTTCCGCACGAACCTCGAGGGCGTGTACGCCGTGGGCGACCTCATCGGCGGCATGATGCTCGCGCACGTTGCCGAGGAAGAGGGCGTCGTGGCCGCGCGCAACGCCGTGGCCGAACTCCAGACCGTGGGGGCCGAGGCGCACTTCGAAAGTGTGCGCTACGACTGCATCCCCGCGTGCGTCTACACGTTTCCCGAGGTAGCGGTGGTAGGCAGCTCGCGCGACAGCGCGAAGGAGGCCGGTATCGACGCCGTGCAGGCGGTGGCCAAGTTCGCGGCCAACGGTAAGGCGCTCGGTGAGGGTGAGGCCGACGGATTCGTGCAGCTCGTGGCCGAGAAAGGGAGCGGCCGCATCGTCGGCTGCCAGATCGTCGGGCCGCACGCGGTCGAGACCATCCATGAGGTAGCCGTGGCCATGAAGCATGACCTCACCGTGCGCGACCTTGCCGAGACGGTGCACGCGCACCCGACGGTTTCCGAGGTCATCCGCTTCGCGGCGGCCGATGCGATGGGGAAGTGCGGCTGCTGAGGTGACCTACGAGCACGGCACCACCGCCAAGCGCCTGCCGGCGTGGCTTCGCCGGCCGCTCGCGCACGGGGGTGAGTACCGCGCCGTGGAGGGGCTGCTCGACGAGCTCAAGCTCGTCACGGTGTGCGAGGAGGCCCGCTGTCCCAACCGGGGTGAGTGCTACGCGAGCGGCACAGCAACCTTCCTGATCGCGGGCGACGTGTGCACGCGGGGCTGCCGCTTCTGTGCGGTGGAGACCCGTCCGCCGGCGCCGCTCGATCCGGGTGAGCCGGCCCGGGTGGCCGAGGCCGTGCTGCGGCTCGGCCTGCGCCACGCCGTGGTCACGATGGTGACGCGCGACGACCTGCCCGACGGGGCGGCTGAGCACGTGGTGGCCACGATCGAGGCGATCCGGGCGGCGGCACCTGGCGTGGCGGTCGAGGTGCTCGTGAGCGACTTCGGCGGCAACGAGGATGCGGTGGACCGCGTGACAGACGCCGCGCCCGATGTGTTCAACCACAACCTCGAGACGGTCCCGCGCCTGTACCCGGAGGTGCGCCCCGGGGCCGACTACACGCGGAGCCTCCGGGTGCTTGCACGCGTGAAGGAGCGATCGCCACAGACGCCCACCAAGTCGGGGCTCATGCTCGGTCTCGGCGAGACGCACGACGAAGTGCTCGCCGTGATGCGCGACCTGCGTGGTGTGGGGTGCAGCCTGCTCACCCTCGGCCAGTACCTGCGGCCGAGCGCCGCCCACCTGCCGGTGGCGGCTTTCGTGGAGCCTGCCGAGTTCGCCGCACTTGCGCGCGAGGGCAGGAAGATGGGCTTCTCGGGCGTGGCGAGCGCGCCCCTCGTGCGCTCGAGCTACCACGCAGCGGAGCTCGCGCGGGGCTGACGCGTCCCTCAGACCCCTGGCTTGGCGATCACCGGCGGGGCAGCCTGGTCGCGCCCGCTCTGCTTCGCGGCGTAGAGCGACTGATCAGCTGCAACCAACAGGGTGTCCACGCGCCGCGGCGTCGAGCCCGCAGGGTCCTCGGCCACAACGCCGCCGATACTGACGCTCAGATCGACCGGTTCGCCCTCGGCATCGGTCATCTCCAGCCCGCGGACGGTCGTCAGGATGCGGTCGGTGAGGTTGCGGTACTCGTTTTCGTCGGTCTCTGGCGCGATGATCGCAAACTCATCGCCGCCGTAGCGCATCACCTGGTCGGAGGCACGCACCGACTGCCGGAGCGCCTGGGCGATCCGCTTGAGTGCGTCGTCACCACCGCTGTGCCCCATCCGGTCGTTCACGGACTTGAAGCGGTCAACGTCGATGAGCAGGACCGCGAGCGGGTGGCCATACCGGGCCGACCACGCGGCCCACTGCGGCAGGTGGGTGTAGAGCGCGCGCCGGTTGTGGAGACCGGTGAGCATGTCGTGCGTCGCGTAGACCGACAGGCGCAGGTTGTCGCGCCATGTGCGCGAGAGCATCTGGGCGAGCAGGCCGGCGAGAGAACCGGCCGGGTAGTGGCGGCCGATGGCGTCGATGAGGCGCTGCAGGTGCGCCTGGTACGCCGCATGCCGCCGCTCGGCTCGCGCCGGCTCCATGAGGTCGATGAGCTCGCCGAAGACGGGGTCGATCATGAAGAACTCGAGGCGTGCGGCAAAGGCGAGCATCTCGTCGTTGGACATCTCCGCCAGCGCGCTCGCGTCGAAGTCGGCGAGTTCCGCCTCGAGACCCTCGAGGCGCTCGCTCAAAGCCTCGGTGTCGTTCACCACGTCCGGCAGAAGCCCCTGGCTCCACGCGTCAAGCAGGCTCGCCCACCAGCCGGTGTGGTCCGCCTCGTCACGGCCGAGCTGCCGAAAGGTCGTAGCGAGGTCGTCGTCAGGGCAGGCCTCGGCGAGTTCGCCATAGAGCCGCTCGGCATGACTGTCCATTCTGACGCACAGGTCGAGGATCGCGCGCACCGTGGTCTCCTTGAAGACGGGGTCTGTTCTCAGTGTACATCCCGATACGGCCCGCTGCGGCGGGTTTCCTGCCGCTTCACCGACGTACCGCTGCTACCATGGACCCATGGTCTGGGAACCGCGCACATACCGGAAGCACGCCGACGCCGGCCTCGTCACGTTCGAGGTGGTGGTGGGCGAGACCGACCTCCAGGTGAGCGCCGAGCGTGACCTCACCGACCAGACCATCGCAGCCGTATCCGCGCTTCGCGCCGAGCTCGAGCGCTATATCGCGCTTCATCCGCGCTTCGGCGAGAGCTTCGCGCCCGTGAAGGCCGATGACGGCGCTCCCGAGCTCGTGCGGGCGATGGCCGAGGCGGGCTCCGCCGCGAACGTGGGCCCGATGGCGGCCGTCGCCGGCACGATCGCCGAACGGGTAGCCCGCGCACTGGCAGCATCCTCGGCCGAGGTGATCGTCGAGAACGGGGGCGACCTCTACTTCATCGGCGCCGAGTCGCGGCGCGCGCTCATCGTAGCGGGCGACTCGCCGTTCTCGGGCGCTGTCGCCCTCGTGCTCGAGCCGCGCGACTTTCCGGTGGCGGTCTGCACGTCCTCAGGCAGGGTGGGCCACAGCGTGAGCCTCGGCACCGCGCACGCAGCCACCGTGGTCGCCGCCGACGGGGCGCTTGCCGACGCGGTGGCCACCGCCACCGGCAACCGCGTGCACGGGCCGGACGACATCGAGGGCGCGCTCGCGTTCGCCCTCGGCGTGCCCGGCGTGCGCGGTGCGGTGATCGTGGTCGGTGATCGCATCGGCGCTGCCGGCGGCGTGTCCCTCGTCCCCGCCGGGGTATGAACGCGCTATCCTCTAACGAGCCGCCAACAGGAGAGGTGACGCCGCTGTGGACAGCATCGACGAACTGGATATGTTCGAGGCAGAACGACGGCTTGCGCTCTACAACGAGTACCGCGACGCCGCGCGCGTCTTCACGTACTACATCGAGACGGAGCTTAGGGCCTACCTCGCCAACGGCGTAGAAGTGGAGCCCGTGACTGGCGCCGGCGGCACGTACTTCAAAGTGACGCTCACCGACGTGTGGATCTACGAGGCCGAGCGCATGAACCGCTTCGTTCCCGAGACGATCATCTACTCGGTCAACGACGTGCACGTCCAGAAGCTCAAGGCCGAGGAGTAGCGCGCCGTGACCGACGAGTTCGTGGCGGTACCGGCGACGCGCGAGGACGCGGCGCGACGGGCGGATAAGCTCGCCGCCGAGATTCGCCACCACAACTGGCGGTACTACGCCCTCGACGAGCCGAAGATCTCGGATGCAGCCTATGACGCGCTCGTCCGCGAACTGGCGGCGATCGAAGCGACGTACCCCGAGCTGGTGACGCCGGATTCGCCCACGCAGCGCATCGGCGCGCCGCCATCGGACACGTTCGCGCCCGTGACGCACGCGCAGCGTATGTACTCACTCGACAACGCGATGGACGAAGCCGAGCTGGGCGCGTGGCTTGAGCGTGTGGAGCGCGATGCCGACGGGCGCGAGGTCGCCTACGTCTGCGAGCTCAAGATCGACGGAAGCTCACTCGCGCTCACCTACGACGACGGCGTACTCGTCCGGGCGGCGACGCGTGGAGACGGCACAACCGGCGAGGACGTCACCGCCAACGTGCGCACCGTCAAGAGCGTGCCGTTGCGCCTGCTCGCTCCCGCGCCGGGTGCCCTCGAGGTGCGTGGCGAGGTCTACATGTCCAAGGCGAGCTTCGCCCGCCTGAACGAGGAGCAGGACGAGGCCGGGCTCGCACCGTTTGCCAACCCGCGCAACGCCGCGGCCGGCTCGCTTCGGCAGAAGGACCCGGCGGTGACCGCCGCGCGCGATCTCTCGACGTTCGTCTACCAGGTGGTGGAACCCGCAGCCCGCGGCCTGAACGGTCAGTGGGATGCGCTCGCATGGCTGCGGGGCGCCGGCTTCAAGGTGAATCCCGACATCTGCCTCTGCCGTTCGGCAGACGAGGTGCGGGCCTTCTGTGCGGCGGCGGTCGATCGCCGCGGCGAGCTGCCGTACGAGATCGACGGGGTGGTCGTGAAAGTCGATTCCTTCGCGCTCCAGGACGAACTCGGCTCCACGAGCAAGGCGCCGCGATGGGCGATCGCGTTCAAGTTCCCTCCCGAGGAGAAGACGTCGAAGCTCCTCGATATCCGGGTCAGCGTAGGCCGCACCGGCGCGATGACGCCCTACGCGGTGTTCGAGCCGGTGCGCGTGGCGGGTTCTACCATCGCGCGGGCGACGCTCCACAACGAGGACGAGGTCGCGCGCAAGGGCATCCTCATCGGCGACACGATCGTGGTCCGCAAGGCCGGCGACGTCATCCCCGAGGTGGTGGGGGCGGTCGAGCGCCTGCGAGACGGCAGCGAGCGTGCGTGGGAGATGCCACACGCCTGTCCGAGCTGCGGTGCCGAGGCATGGCGCCCCGAGGGCGAGGCGGTGTGGCGGTGCACGAACGTCGGCTGTCCGGCCCAACGCCACGAGCGGCTGCTCCACTGGGCGAGCCGCGGTGCGATGGACATCGACGGCCTCGGCGAGGAGATCATGGCCCGGCTCGAGGACGACGGGCTCGTGGGTGATGTGGCCGATCTCTACCGGCTCATGGTGGCCGACCTCGCATCGCTCGACACCGGGCGCGTGCGCAAGGACGGCTCGGCCATCACGCTCGGTGAGACGGTGGGCGCCAAGCTCGCCGCCGCCATCGAGGCGTCCAGGGACCGGCCGCTCGCCCGGCTCGTGTTCGGGCTCGGCATCCGGCACGTGGGCTCCACGGTGGCCGATGCGCTCGCTGTCGCGTACCCGTCGCTCGATGCGCTTGCGGCGGCTTCAGAAGAGGACCTCGCCGCCATCGAGGGCGTAGGCCCGCGCATCGCCGCGTCGGTCCGCGCGTTCTTCGCCAACCCGGATAACACGGCGGTGCTCGAGCGGCTGAAAGCTGCGGGTGTTCGGATCGAGGACGAGGCTCGGGAGGTGCGGCTGCAGACGCTTGCCGGCACCACCTGGGTGCTCACTGGCGCGCTCGAGCACCTCACGCGTGACGAGGCGACCGCCGCGCTGAAGGCGCTGGGCGCCAGGGTGACGGGGAGCGTGAGCGCCAAGACGTCGTACGTGGTTGTGGGAACCGACCCCGGTAGCAAGTACACCAAGGCGCTCGAACTCGGCGTGCCGGTCCTCGACGAGGGCCAGCTGCAGGCCATGCTCGAAGACGGCGTCGTGCCGGAGGGCGAGGGGTGAGGCCGCAGCCCCCGCTCATCCTAGAGCCCCGTGCCTGCGACCGCTGCGGCAAGTGCCTGGCGGCGTGTCCGCATGATGCGCTCACGGTGGGGCGTACGTACCTCAAGGTGGACTGGGGGGCGTGCGACGGGTGCGGCGCGTGTGCCCGGGCGTGCCCCCGCGGAGCGATCGTCTGGCGCGGAGCGAGCGCACAGCCGGCGCGCGCCGCAGCCGGGCGGCAGCTGGCGGCAGCTGGTTCCGTATCTCGCAGCGGCGCCTCGACACCCCGCAGCAGGAGTGCCGGGAAGGCTGCAGCGGGGAGGAGCGGCGGCAAGAAGGGCGGCGCGGCGAAGGGCGCTGCGGGCCCCTCGTCGGGCATCTTCTTGCGCCTCGGCGGTGCGGGCGTGCCTCCCCGCGGTGGCTCCCGTGGCGGGTTCCAGTGGACGCTCCTGGAGGCCGCGGCGATGCTGTCGGTCACGTTCTCGGCGTTCATGGTGAAGGAGGTCCTCTCGGCCTCCGAGGCGATGGTCCGCATGCCGCCGGGCCTCGAGATCCCCGCGCGGGTGGGCGTTCTCGCGCTCTACTACGCCGCTCAGGTGGCGATCCTTGTGTGGCTCGTGCGGCGACGCGGCGGCGACGTGCTCTCCGCGATCGGTCTGCGGCGGGGCGAGCCGTCGGTATCCGCTGCGCTCGTGTCCACCGCGTTCGTGGCTGCCGGACTGGTGGGCACGCGGCTCGTGGCGTCGGGCTACGTGTACCTCACGCGTGCCTTCGGGCTGATGCCGTCTGCGAGCGTGGACCTTCCGGCGCTCTTCGGTAGCGACGCGGTGGGGTTCCTGCTCGCGGTCGTCATGGTTGTGATCGTGGGGCCGGTGGTGGAGGAGGCGGTCTTCCGGGCCGCGCTGCTCGAGGGGCTCACGGCGAGGTTCGGCATCAGCGTGGCGGTCGTGGTCCAGGCGGCGCTCTTCGCGGCGTTCCACCGCAGCCTCTGGCTTCTGTTCCCGACGTTCATCCTCGGTCTCGTGCTCGGGTGGCTCGCACACAGCCGCGAGAGCCTGCGCCCGCCCATCGTGCTGCACGCTGCGTACAACGCCATCACGGTGGCCGCCGCGTTCCTCGTCGCGGGGGCGCCGTAGGCGGAATCGGAGCACAAGCACGGTCTGTGCGCTCGGGTATCATGTATCGCGTCCGTGCGCCGAGTGCTGCGGACACTGACTCCAGCGGAAGGACACCGATGGCCATCACTGAGAGCGACGTCCGTCACGTCGCCATGCTCGCCCGGCTCGCGCTCACCGACGAGCAGGTCACCACGCTCGCAGCCGAGCTCTCGGGCGTGCTCGGTCACATCGACACGCTCCAGCACCTCGACCTCGAGGGCGTGCAGCCCACCGCCCATCCCCTCGCGATGACCAACAGCACGCGTGAAGACGTCGTGGTGCCCGGCCTGTCGCGTGCCGAGGCGCTCCGCAACGCGCCCCTCTCCGACGGCACCGCGTTCGTGGTGCCGACGATCACCGGCGGAGGGGAGGAGTCGTGACGACGCTCGACCTCTCGTCACTTTCCGCTCGGCAAGTCCGTGACGGCATCGTGGCCGGCGAGTTCAGCGCGCGGGAGGTGGCCGAGTCGGCCTACGCGCGCATCGAGGCGCTCGAGGCTGGTGTCCATGCCTTCCTGCAGCTCACCCCCGAGCTCGCCTACGCGGCAGCAGACCGCATCGATGCCGCGCGCACGAGCGGTGAGGACCTTCCGCCACTCGCGGGCGTCCCGGCCGGCATCAAGGACAACATGAACCTCGTCGGCACGCGCACCACGTGTGCCAGCCGCATGCTCGCGGACTACGAGAGCGTGTACGACTGCACGGCGGTGCGGCGGCTGCTCAACGCGGGTGCGCTCCCCATCGGAAAGTGCAACATGGACGAGTTCGCGTTCGGCTCATCCACCGAGAACTCGGCGTTCGGTCCCACGCACAACCCCTGGGACCTCGAGCGCGTGCCGGGCGGCTCCTCGGGCGGCAGTGCCGCGGCCGTTGCCGCGGGCATGGTGAGCATCTCACTCGGCAGCGACACCGGCGGGTCCATCCGCCAGCCCGGCGCGCTCACCGGCACCGTGGCCCTCAAGCCCACCTACGGGCGCGTCAGCCGCTACGGCGTGGTGGCGTTCGGTTCCTCCCTCGACCAGATCGGCCCCTTCGGCAAGAGCGTCGATGATGTGTCCCTCACCCTCGCGGCGATCGCCGGCCGCGATCCGATGGACGCGACCTCGTCCGCCGAGCCAGTGCCGGCGTATGCCGAGATGCTCGACCGAGGCATCGCCGGCCTCAAAGTGGGCATCGTGCGCGACATGCTCGAGATGGAAGGCTGCGGCGAGGAGATCCGCGCCGCGGTCGATGCGGCGGTCGAGACGTTCGCGGCGCTCGGCGCCGAGGTGGGGGAGGTGGAGCTGCCCTCCACGGAACACGGGCTGGCGGCCTACTACATCATCGGGCCGGCAGAAGCGTCCTCCAACCTCGCGCGCTTCGACGGCATCCGTTACGGCCATCGTGCCGAGGATCCCGAAGACGTGCTCGACCTCTACACCCGTTCGCGTGCCGAGGGCTTCGGCCCCGAGACCATCCGCCGCATCATGCTCGGCACGTACGTGCTCTCGGCGGGCTACTACGACGCGTACTACGGCCAGGCCCAGAAGGCGCGCACGCGCATCATCGAGGACTTCCGCTCCGCGTTCGAGCGCTTCGACGTGCTGCTCACGCCCACCACGCCGGAGACGGCGTTCCGCTTTGGAGAGAAGTCCGACCCGTTCACGATGTACCTGAACGACGTCTACACGATCCCCGTCAACCTCGCGGGCAACTGTGCGGTGAGCGTGCCGACGGGGCTCTGCGCCGGAAGCGGTATGCCCATCGGCCTGCAGATCATCGGCGACTACTTCGCCGAGTCGACCGTGCTCCGCGCTGCAGCGGCCTACGAGGAGGCGGCGGGGTTCGACCCGGTGCCGCCGCTGGTGCGCGCGCTGGGGTAGGGGGCTCAGGCTTGCCCGCGCGCCGAGCGCCGGCCGCCGTGCATCCCCGGTGCGTGGGAAAGCGATATGCAGGGTACATGCTCGTTCGACAGGGTACGAGCGCGTGTTCGTGCGCGCCCGGAGGAAGGATGTGCTATGCCGAGGTCACTCCGTTCGCTTCTTGTGCTGGCGCTCGCACTCACGATCTCGCTCGGGGCGATTCCCGCGGGTGCGACGGGTCCGGTGACAGTCACCTTCGAGGACGACTGGGGCGGCACGAACGCCAACCCCGCCCTGCTCACCGACGGTCAGTTCCGCTACCCGTCTGACGTCGCGGTCGACAAGTGGGGCCGCGTTTTCGTTGCGGGCGGCGGTAACGACGACCACCGCGTGCAGATGTTCTCGTCCGATGGGACGTTCCTGGAGGCAGAGGGAACCGTTGGCGCAGGCTCGGCTCTCCTGGAGGACCCGTACTGCGTGACGACGGACCGCTGGGGTCACGTCTACGTGGGCGAGCAGGGGAACGGCCAGCGCATCCACATCTTCAACCCGGGACTCTACAACGAAGTACGGACGATCGATGGCGTCGGCGCGTCTGGCGTATCCGATCCGCTCCGGATCGCTGTGTCGCTCGACGGCACGATCTATCTCTCCGACACGGGATACAACATCAAGACCTGGGACTGGTTCGGCACGTTCGGCGGCTCGTGGTCGGTGCTCGGCGTGCTCACGTGGGGCCTGGGTCTCGCACATGATGGCGATGTCTACACCACGACCGATCTCACGTCGGGGATCACCCACTCAGTGATCAAGTACGATCGTGATGGCGACTTCCTGGACAGTTGGGGGGGGTTCGGAACCGACCCCGGCCTGTTCAATCGGCCGTATGACGTCGAAGTGGATCCGCTTGGGCGCCCGTACGTGATCGAATCCGGAGGTCAGCGCGCACAGGTCTTCGAATCCGACGGTACGCACCTCACAACGTTCGGCGCCGGGGGAGCAGGTGACGGGCAGTTCCAGTTCCCCTACGGGATCGCCGTCGGTCTCAACCGCACGGTCTACGTAGCCGATTCGTTCAACCACCGCATCTCCAAATGGAGCGTGAGCGTGCCCACTGAGGTTGCCGAGATCGAGGGCGCCAACCGCTATGCGACTGCGGTCGCCACATCCGTGGAGACGTACCCTGATCCTGACGCCGTCGACATCGTTGTCGTCGCTACAGGCGAGAACTGGCCCGATGCGCTCGGTGGAACGGCGCTCGCCGGCACGGTGAGCGGCCCGCTGCTACTGACGCGCCCGGACGAGCTTCCCGCGGAGGTTGCCGCCGAGATCGTGCGCCTCGACCCCAAGCGCGCCTACGTGCTGGGCGGACCGGCGGCGGTGAGCGGCGCGGTGCTCGACGACATCGCCGCGCTGACCGAGCTCGATATCGCGACCCGCCTGGACGGTGTCGACCGGTACGCGACCGCCATCATGATCGCTGCCGAGGTCAAGGCGATGCGCGGCTCAGAGTACGACGGCACCGCGATCATCTGTACCGGCGAGAACTTCCCTGATGCGCTGTCTGTTGCGCCGATCGCAGCGGCGAACGGCTGGCCGATCTATCTCGTGCCGGCCGATCACCTGCCCACCGAGGTCGCCGACGCGCTGATGGACATGTACGGTGGTAATCCGTCCAACCACGGCTACATCATCGGCGGAGAGGCGGTTGTGGGCGCGGGCGTCTACGACGCGCTCAACACACTTCCCTTCATGGGCTACATGCGCATCTGGGGAGCCAACCGCTACGAAACCTCGGCCGAGGTGGCGACCATCGGCTACGACGGTCTCGGCATGCTGATGTCCCGTCCGGCGCTTGCGACCGGCGAGAACTTCCCCGACGCGCTTGCCGGCGGTGTGCTCCAGGGCGACGACTGCAGCCCGCTGCTGCTCACGCGTGGCGCATCATTGAGCCCGGAGGCGGCCGACGTACTCGAGGACTACAAGGACATGATCTACGAGATCCGCTACCTGGGTGGCACGAGCGTCCTCACGCCCGAGGTGCGCGCCGCTGCCAGGGCGCTTCTCTGGTAGGCCGGCACCCGCTCTGGGGGTGAGGAGGCGGGGCGGTCGTTCCATGACCGCCCCGTCGTACGTCGAGTGTGCGCGCATGCCCATCTTCTGTTCGGCCACCCGCGCCGCGCTCAGGTAGAATCGGAGCCGCGCGCGCGCCGCGCGCATCGACCGCACGCTTGCACCCATCCACGAGGGGAGTCCCGCGTTGGCGAAGGACCGTCTGGCCGAAGTCCTCGAGCGCTACGAGGCCGTCATCGGGCTCGAGATCCATACCGAGATCACCGCCGCGAACACGAAGATGTTCTGCGGCTGCCCGGTCGCCTTCGGCGGCGAGCCGAACACGCGCGTCTGTCCCGTCTGCCTCGGCATGCCCGGCGCTCTGCCCGTTCCCAACGAGGCGGCCATCGAGTGGACCGTGCTCGCCGGTCTCGCCACCGAGTGCGACATCGCGCTCTGGAGCCAGTTCCATCGCAAGCAGTACTTCTATCCCGACATGCCCAAGGACTACCAGATCTCCCAGTACGACCTGCCGTTCTGCAGCGGAGGGTTCGTGGACATCGAGGTCGATGGCGATGGCGTTGCCGAGCGTGCGGACCTCGGAGGCGCTCTGCCGTTCGTGGGCCCCGAGGCGATCGCTGCCGATGACGGCTACCGCACGCGCATCGGCATCACGCGCATCCACCTTGAAGAGGACACCGGCAAGATGGTGCACGTAGGCGGCTCGGAGGGACGCATCGCGGGCGCCACGCACTCGCTCGTGGACTTCAACCGCGCCGGGACGCCGCTCATGGAGCTCGTGACCGAGCCCGACATCCGCACGCCGGAGGAGGCCCGCCGCTTCGCGCAGAAGCTCCGCAGCGTCTGGCTCGCACTCGGCGTCTCCGACTGCAACATGGAGGAGGGGTCGATGCGGGTGGACGCCAACGTGTCCATCCGTCAGCGCGGCGCCACCGAACTCGGCACCAAGAGCGAGGTCAAGAACATGAACTCGTTCAAGTCGCTGCACGACGCCATCGCCTACGAGATCGTTCGGCATGCCGACGTGCTCGACTCCGGCGGGCGCGTGGTGCAGGAGACCCGCCACTGGGATGCGGGCGCCAAGCGCACGAGCGGGCTGCGCAGCAAAGAGGAGGCGCACGACTACCGCTACTTCCCCGAGCCCGACATGGTGCCCTTCAGCTTCGACCCGGCATGGATCGCAGCGCTTGCCGAGCAGCTTCCCGAGCTTCCCGATGCGCGTCGCAATCGTTACATGGCCGAGTTGGGACTGCCCAAGCACGACGCGTCGGCGCTCGCTGCCGAGTACGCGCTCGCGTGCTACTTCGAGGAGGCGGTGTCCCTTGCCGGCGCCGACCGCGCCAAGCCGGTGGCCAACTGGATGCTGGGAGATCTTGCGGCGCATCTGAACGCCGAGGATATCGACATCGCTGAGGCACGTGTGACGCCGGCCATGCTTGCCGAGCTCGTCGGGCTTGTCGAGGATGGCGTCATCTCCGGCAAGCAGGCGAAGGAGGTCTTTGCCGAAGCCGCCGCCACCGGGGACGCGCCCGGCGGGATCGTCGAAGCCCGCGGCATGAAGCAGGTCTCCGACACCGTCGAGATCGAGGCCGTCGTGCAGCGCGTGCTCGCTGCGAATCCCGACGAGGTCGCCACCTACCGCGGCGGCAAGGCCGGGTTGCTCGGCTTCTTCGTGGGCCAGGTCATGCGCGAGATGCGCGGGCAGGGCAACCCGGCCGTCGTGAACGAGGTCGTGCGCCGCCTGCTCGGGTAGAGTCCGGCGCGGGCTGTACGTCGCCCCCGCTGTGGGGTGGCCGCGAGGACGCCGTCGGATCGCCCGATCGGTCCGCCAACCTAGCGATACCCAGAGGACTTCACTGACACTCCATGGTGCGTTCGTGTCGGCGCACTGTTCCTCGGGTACGTAGTCCTCTGGTCGACGCGCTGGCCACCGTCACGCCGGCCCAGGGGCAACCATACGGGGCAAGGGGGCGTTTGGTTATGAGTGATGTTCATAGGAGATCTCGGCTCCTGGTAGCAGTGCTACTTGCACTGGTGATGGCGCTCACCTGGGTTCCACTCGCCAACGCCGGCATGCCGGAGGGCCACGTGCCGCCGAAGGCCGCGCAGAAGGCCGGCAGAGAGGTCCAGCTGCAGTTGCTGGCCATCAACGACTACCACGGTCAGATCATCCCGTACAGCACCTCGTACGTGGGGGCGGAGTTCCTGTCCGCGTACCTCGACCGCCGCGAGGCCGAGGCCAAGGGCCCCAACAGCGACACGTGGCGCCTCGGCGTGGGCGACCTGATCGGCGCGTCGCCAGCGGTCTCCGGACTGCTCCAGGACGAGCCGACGCTCGAAGTGCTCAACGAGATGGGGTTCATGTACTCATGCGTGGGTAACCACGAGTTCGATGAAGGCATCGATGAGCTTCTGCGCCTCCAGTACGGCGGCTACCACCCGGTCACCGGTGACTGGGAGCGCATGAAGATGAAGTACCTGGCCGCGAACGTCGTCTACGAGGGTACGGATGAGACCATCTTCCCGGGCTACGTCATCAAACGTGCGCACGGGATCCCGGTCGGCATCATCGGCGTCGTGTACGAGGGGACGCCGAGCATCGTCACCGCTTCGGGTGTTGCGGGGCTCGAGTTTCTCGATGAAGCCGAGGCTGTCAACGAAGCGGTGGCCGAACTGAAGGGCAAGGGTGTCGAGGCCATCATCGTGCTGATGCACAACGGCGGCTACGGGGACACCAGCGGCGGGCCGGTCACCGGGGAGTTCGTGGGAATCGTCGAGGCCATGGACGACGAGGTCGACGTGGTCCTCACCGCGCATACGCACGCGCGGTACTGGGGCTACATCGACGGCAAGCTCGTCACCCAGGCGTACAACGCCGGGCGTGCGTTCGCTGACGTCGATCTCGTGCTGAGCCGCGCCACGAAGGACGTGGTGTCGAGCAAGGCCGAGATCGTCTACACGTATCCCGATGCGACCCTGCTGCCGGACCTGAAGGTTCTCTCGATCGTGCAGAAGGCGCTCGACACGGTCGCCCCGGTCGTGAACGAGGTCGTTGGCGAGGCTGCAGCGGACATCACACGCACGCAGAATGCTGCGGGTGAGTCGGCGCTCGGCAACCTTATCGCCGATGGACAGGCGTGGAAGCAGGACACCCAGATCGCCTTCATGAACCCCGGCGGAATCCGCGCTGACATCTCCGCGGGCGAGGTGACGTGGGGCGATCTCTTCGCCGTGCAGCCGTTCGGCAACTACATGGTGACGATGGAGATGACTGGCGCGCAGATCGAGACGGCGCTCGAGCAGCAGTGGGTCAAGCCGGCCTTCCTGCAGATCCACGGCATCGAGTACAGCTGGAGCGCGAGCGCCCCTGTGGGCGACAAGGTCGATCCCGCGAACGTCCTCATCGACGGTGTGCCGCTTGATCTGGCGGCGACGTACACCGTGGCGGCGAACAACTTCCTCGCTGAGGGCGGGGACAACTTCACGATCTTCCGTGACGCCACCAACAAGGTCTACTGGGGCAGCGACCTCGACGCGCTCGTGGACTACATCAAGTACCTGCCGCAGCCCTTCAACGCAGTGATCGAGGGGCGGGTGACGGTTCTGCCGTAGACCACACGCGTCTGACGCACCGGCCATCCGTGCGCTGGTGAAGGCGGAGGTTCAGGGAGCCGAGCGGACGATCAGCCGCTCGGCTCCCTCGTGGGGGAGGCAGATCCCGGCTGCGCAATCGCGTCGAGAATGGTCGACCCGGCAGGGGAAACACCCCGTGGCGTGTGCAATGCGGCCGCTCGTCCATGCCGAGGGCCGTTCGGCGCTCTCAGATGCGCGTCGGTCACCGCATAATAGCCGTTCATCGGCAACCTCGACATTTCTCGGAAAGCCTCTTGCGCCGACTGTTGCAGTGCCCTAGAGTGGGGTTGTCCCGAGAGGTTGGACCGGGCGAACCGCCAAAAGCGGCGTACCAGTAGCTGCCGGCGGGGTGTGTGGGAGGAAGGCTTCGCGCAAGCTGGCCGGAGGCTCGCAGGCCCCAAGGGTAAGAAATGGGAAGTCGTGGAGTAGCGTGTCTCGCTGGCGAGGTCTCTCGGGACACCTCTATTCTCAGGCAGGTCTGCCGGGAATCACCACACAGGCGCGCGGGCGCTTCTGGCGCGCAACGGTTTCTTGGCGTACGGCCGCTCCTGGCCCCGCCCACTGGTGGTGTCGCCGACGACTTTGCCGGTATCAGGTCCCCCGAGTTGCGGCCTACGCCTCGCCGGGGACGAGCTCCTCGAACTGGTCGCGGGCGATGTCCCGCAGCACCTGTGCTCTAGCGAGCGGGTCGAGGTCACCCAGCTCGGACTCTATGATCGCGCGCGTCCGGTCGATGCGCTCTCCGCGCACGTCGAGGACCACGTCGGAAAGCATCACGAGCCCGGCGGCGAGCAGCGCACCCGGTACGGCCCACGCGAAGAAGCCGCGACGCTTCTGCACGATCGTGTAGACGGCGGCCGCAACGCCCACCGCTATGATGCCCACGCCGGTCCCGGCTTCCACTTGAGAGCGCTGGGGGATCGATTCGCGCCAGCGTTCGACGATCTCATGTACGTCCATGGGGGTTCCTTCCGTTCGTTTGCGTCCGTGACGTATGTACCCGCTCCTGCGGTACACTCCTTTCGAGCCAGGGAGGGCGCGATGCGGGAGACCGACCCGGAGGGTGACTGGAAGCCGCGGCGTGCGAGCGTCGCGGCGTGGGTGCTCTACGATCTCGCCAACACCACGTTCGCTCTCGGGGTAGGGAGCCGGTACTTCGGCCTGTGGCTCATCGAGGATCGCGGGGGCGCTGACTGGCAGCTCAGCCTGACCACGATGATCGCCATGTTGGTGGTCATCATCCTCAGCCCCTGGATCGGCGCCCTCACCGACCACTTCGGCCGCCGGGTGCCGTACCTGGTGGTCTCCACCCTCATCTGTGTCGGCGCGACGGCCCTGCTTGCAACGTGGGGCATCGTCCCGTCGCTCGTCTTCTACGCGATCGGCACGGTCGGGTTCCATACTGGGGCGGTCGTCTACGATGCGCTTCTGCCGGACGTGAGCACGCCGGCCACCCGCGGGCGCATCTCCGGACTTGGTGTGGCGATCGGATACGCCGGCTCGGCACTCGCGCTCGGCATCGGCGCCTACCTGCTGCCGCGTGCGGGTTATGCGCCCGTCTTCCGCGGCCTCGCGGTGGCGTTCCTGGTATTCGCGCTGCCTGCGTTCGTGTGGATCCGCGAGCGCCCGCGCCCCAGGCGTCCGGGACGCGCACCCGGGCTTCTGGCTGCGCCGGCCACCATGATCGACGCCTGGCGTCAGGCATCGCACCATCCTGGTGTCGTGCGCTTCCTGGTCGGCAGGTTCCTGTACACCGACGCCATCAACACAGTGTTCCTGTTCAATGCGGTGTTCGCCAAACTGGAACTCGGGTTCACCAACGCGCAGACCGACCGGCTGGCACTCCTCGGTATCGTGTGCGCGGGTCTCGGCGCGATGATCGCAGGCCGGGCGGTCGATCGGTTCGGTCCGCGCCGCGTGCTGAATGCGGCGCTCTACTCCCAGATCGTCGGCCTGGCCGCGGCGATCACGGCGGCACTCACCGGCGTGCAGGCGGTCGGGTGGCTCGTGGCCGTCGGCGGCGGGGCGGGCATCGGCGCTGCGTGGACGTCGGACCGCGTGTTCATGACGCGTCTCACGCCCGAGCACCTGCTCGGCGAGTTCTTCGGCCTGTACGCGATCGTGGGCAGGTTCGCTACGGTGCTCGGTCCGCTTACCTGGGCGCTCGTGGCGGACACGCTGGGACTTGGGCGCACTGCCGCACTCGCGTTTCTCGGGCTGTTCATCGTGGGCGCGCGGTTCGTACTGCAGACCGTGAGCGATGAGCCTCGCACGGAGGTTGCCGCATGACCAAACCCTATCGACTCGCGGATAGCACGCTTGCCAGGGAGATCGAGGCGGCTACCGCCGCCGACCTGGTCTCGTACGCTCACTCGGCACGCTCGAGCGGCAGCTATCCCGACACCGAGGTGCTGCGTGTGGGTGGCGGCGTGGCTCTGTGGTTCTGCCCCGACAACGTCGTCAACGGCTCGTTCGGCCTCGGCATGAACGGCGTGGTCGAGCAGGAGGAGGTCGCCGCGCTCATCGCATTCCTCGAGGAGCGGAGCGCGCCCGGCAGCACGAACGTCTGCCCGCTCGCCGACCCGTCGCTGCTGCGCTGGCTGGCGCACTACCGTTTCGTACCGACCGGGTTCGAGGCGGTCCTACACCAGCCGCTGCCCGCAGCGGTGATCGCGCAGCCCGCGCCGGGCGTTGAGATGCGCATCGCCACCACCGCGGAGGAGCGGGAGCTCTGGGCCGTGCTCGAGGCGCGCGGCTTCAAGAACGACGACGTGTCCGACGCCGACACGGTGCTCGCCCGGGCGCTCTCGCTTCGGCCGGACGCACTGTGCTTCATCGGCTACCTCGACGGGGAGCCCGCCGGCACGGGCATGCTCGTCATGGCTGACGGCATCGCGCTCTTCAACGGCGACTCGACCCTACCTGCGTTGCGCGGGCGTGGCGTCCAGAGCAGCATCCTCGCGGCGCGTCTCGCGCATGCGAGCGAGGCCGGCTGCGAGATCGCGGTGATTGAGGCCGAGCCGAGCGGTGTGTCGATGCGCAACCAGCAGCGCGCCGGCTTCCGGGTCGCCTACACGCGCGTGACGGTGGAGCGGCCAGCAGCGGACTGATATCTTCGGCGGTATCGTTGCGGCTGCGACCGGGCAACACCAGCCGGGAACGAGTGATCGATATCGAGGAAAGGGGTCAGCCATGACCGATCGGCCAACCATCGCGTTCGTGGGCACGGGTGTCATGGGCGTCGCGATGGCGGGGCACCTGCTCGATGCGGGCTATCCGCTCGTGGTGTTCAACCGCTCGCGCGCGAAGGCGGAGCCGCTGCTTGTGCGCGGTGCCAAATGGGCGGACTCGGCAGGAGAGGCTGCCTCGCGCGCAGACGTGACGATCACGATGGTGGGCTACCCGCACGACGTTGAAGAGGTCTACCTGGCGCCGGACGGCATCGTCGAGCGGGCGCCGGACGGCGCCCTCCTGGTGGACATGACCACCTCGACGCCGACACTTGCGACGCGGATCGCCGAGGCGGCCGCCGCGCGCGGGCTTGCCACCCTCGACGCGCCTGTCTCGGGCGGGGACGTGGGCGCGCGCAACGCGACGCTCACCATCATGGCGGGTGGGGAGGGTTCCGCGTTCGAGCGCGCGCTGCCGCTCTTCGAAGTGATGGGGAAGACTTACACGCACGTGGGACTGGCCGGGGCCGGTCAGCACACCAAGATGGCGAACCAGATCGGCATCGCGGGCACGATGCTCGGCCTGATCGAGGCGCTCCAGTACGCCAGGGCAGCAGGCCTCGACCTCGAGCGCACGCACGCGGCGCTCTCCGGCGGCGGCGCCAACTCCTGGTCGTGGGGCGCGTACGGGCCGCGCATCCTCGCGGGCGACTTCGCACCGGGCTTCTTCGTGAAGCACTTCGTGAAGGACCTGCGCATCGCGCTCGACGAGTCACGCGCGCTCGGGCTCGAGCTTCCCGGCCTCGAGCTGGCCGAGCGGTTGTACGCGCGTCTGCTTGATGCCGACGGGGCCGATCTCGGCACCCAGGCGTTGTGGTTGCTCTACGAACGGGGGGAGCAGGCATGAGCGAGCCTGCGCAGGTCCCACCCGAAGGCACGCGGGTGACCATCGAGATCGTCGAGATCCAGGGTACCGGCGCCTGCTCGATCGGGCACAAGGTGAGTGATCGGTGGGAGGTGGACTCGGCTCTCGTGCCGGTTGGCATCTGCGGCTGGGCGTACGCCGCCATGCTGCCGTTCCTGCAGCCACTCCGGTTCGGCGGTTCGTTCCCGTGGGAGGAGGCGGGCGAGGCGCTCGTGTGCTGCCCCGACCCGCACAACCCCGTCGTCTTCAGGCTTCGCGTGGCCGAGTGATTCCGTAGCGCAGGTCCGTACGGCAGTGGGGACCACGCTCGCTGTCCTCGGCGCGCAGGCTGCGCCAGTATGCGCGCCTGCGGAGGCGTCGCTTAGGTCCCCACTGCCGTACGGCCCGACGCGTGCTGCTACTCGGCCAGGCCCTGCCAGAGCGGCGTCGAGAGGTAGCGCTCGCCGGTTGAGGGCGCCACGGTGACCACTACGGTGCCGGCGAGCTCCGGGCGGCCCGCGATCCGGAGTGCGGCCACCACGTTGGCGCCGCTCGAGATGCCCACGAGCATGCCCTCCTCGGCGGCAAGGCGGCGCGCCATGGCGATGGCCTCCTCGGCGGTCACGTGCTGCAGTTCGTCGATGAGGCTCACGTCGAGGACTGCGGGCACGAACCCGGCGCCGATACCCTGGATGCCGTGGGGAGAGGGTGCGACAGTCTCGCCTGCGAGGTGCTGGGCGATCACGGGTGATTCGGCGGGCTCCACGGCCACCCTGAGCGCGGCGATCCCACGATCGCGCAGGTAGCGGGAGACGCCGGTGAACGTCCCGCCGGTGCCCACGCCTGCCACGAACGCGCCGAGCGGCTCGCCACTGAGCGCGCGCTCGATCTCAGGGCCGGTGGTGGCGTAGTGCGCCGCGGGGTTCGCGGGGTTCTCGAACTGGCCGGGGATGAACGCCCCGTCGGTGGCCGCGGCGATCTCGGCGGCGGCCTCGATGGCGCCGGCCATGCCGCGCTCCTTCGGCGTAAGAACGAGCTCGGCCCCGAACGCGCGAAGCAGCGTTCGCCGCTCCACCGACATGCTCTCGGGCATCGTGATGATCACGCGGTATCCGCGTGCGGCGCCCACCATCGCCAGGCCCACGCCGGTGTTGCCCGAGGTCGGCTCCACGATCACCGAGCGGCCACGCTTGATCACGCCGCGCTTCTCTGCGTCGTCGATCATGCTGCGCGCAACGCGGTCTTTGACCGACCCGCCGGGATTCTGCGATTCGAGCTTGACAGCCACGGCCGCAGGAAGGCCCCCGGCGATGGTGCCGAGACGAACGAGCGGCGTGTTGCCGATGGCGTCGGTGATGCTAGGGTGCAGAGTCACAGTCGCTGCTCCCGGGCACGGTGACCGGTCGCGCTCACGATACCACGGCGGGCGGCAGCGTCACGCCTGCGGCACGTGCCCGCCGCCAACGACGCGCGAGCCGCGGTAGAGAACGACCGACTGCCCCGGAGCGAGCCCGGTAGTTGGCTGCGCGAACGCGACGTGCAGCCCACCTACCACAGGCGTTGCCTCGGCGGGCACCGGCGCACTCCGGTAGCGCACCTGCGCGCTCACGTGCGCCGGGCCGTCGAGGCGCCAGATGGCGTCGGTGAGCACGACCTCGTGCCGGGCGAGGGATGCTTCCGGTCCCACGATCACCGCGTTGCGCTGCGCGTCGATGCCGAGCACGCGGTATGGCCCGCCCGGTCCGGCAAGGCCGATGCCACGCCGCTGGCCCACCGTGTAGCGCGCGATGCCCCGGTGCGTGCCGAGCACGGTGCCCTCGAGGTCCTCGATCGGTCCGGGCATGCCGGCTTCGGAGTGTCGCGCCGTGACGAGAGCGACGTGATCGTTCGAGAAGCAGATCTCCTGACTCTCGCGGTGCTCGGCGGCCGGAAGCGACCGCGCGGCCGCCATCGCCCGCACTTCGGCTTTCGTGAGCCCCCCGAGAGGGAACTCGATGCGTGCGAGCATGTCCGGCGGTACCCGGTGGAGGAAGTACGACTGGTCCTTGGCGGCGTCGGCCGCCCGCTTGAGCCACACGCCGCTCTCGTCGGAGGCGAGGCGCGCATAGTGACCGGTGGCGAGGTGTGAGGCTCCCAGTGCGAAGACCCGCTCGGCGAACACGCCGAGTTTGAGCGTCGCGTTGCACCACACACACGGGTTGGGCGTGAGGCCTGCGGCGTACGCATCGCAGAAGGGGCCGATCACGAGGGACTCGAACGCCGCGGAGACGTCGATCGCGATGTGCTCGATGCCGAGCGCCGCGCATGCACGGCGTGCGAGTTCGACGTCGTCGGCATCGCCGGTGCGCGCCGCGCCGAGGACCATCGTCACGCCAAAGACGTCTCGCCCGGCCTCCGCGAGCAGCGCGGCCGCCACCGAGGAGTCCACGCCGCCGCTCATCGCCACAGCGATGCGTGTATCGGGGTGCTGGATGTGGGTATCGTCAGGCATTGTGGAACCGTACGTCGGGCCCGTGAGGGAGGTCAACTCGAACCCGATGGAACCTTCTGCCGCTCCGGTGCGTCAAGCACAGTGGACGGAAGGAGAGGGCATGGACGACCGGGAGCTGGTACTGCGGGCCAAGGCGGGAGACGCGCGGGCGTTCACGACGCTCGTACGGCGTCACGAGCGTTCGCTCTACGCGACCGCGTACGCGATCACCCGCTCGCAGTGGGATGCCGCCGATGCGGTGCAGGATGCGCTAGCCGATGCGTACGCGAGTCTCAAGACGCTGCGCGACCCCGACCGCTTCGCGGCGTGGATCTCGCGCATCGTCATCAACCGCTGCAACGGGCTCCTGCGACGGCGCGGGCGCGTGCTGCCGATGGATGAGCCGCCGGAGCCGCAGGCGTTCGTCTGGGACGGCCCGGAGGACGGTCTCGACCTCATGCGGGCAATCCAGGCGCTCAGTCCCGATCACCGGGAGGTCATCGCGCTCAGGTACTTCCGTGACTTGAAGGTCGCGGACATCGCGGAGTTGCTCGGCTGTCCCGCCGGAACCGTGAAGTCCCGTATCAACCGGGCGCTCGCCGCCCTTGAAGCCGCCCTCGGACGGCACAGCGAACAGGAGGTGCCGCGATGAACTGCAGTGATGTGCGCGACGCCCTGGAGGCCTACATCGCCGACGACCTGACCGATGCCGAGCAGGCCAAGCTCGCGGCGCATCTTGCCACGTGCGACGAGTGCACGGCCGCCTACGAACGCACGCGGACGGTGGTGGCCGATCTCAAGGGGATTGCCGACGCGTTCGTGCCGAGGGAGCGATTCGTGCCGCGGCCCGAGTACGCGCCGCGTCCCGCCGGTGGCTGGGGCTGGCGCATCGCCGCGGTGGCCGCCTCGGCGCTCGCCCTGCTCGCGATGAGCGCGCTCACGGTGCCGGCGCTCGCCCGACAGCTGCCGCTGCCGCTCGCGCGCGAGATCGACGCGCTCGAGGAGGAGAACGAGAGCTTGCAGCAGCAGGTGGACGAGCTCTCGGTGCGGCTGGAGACGGTGGGCGGTGAAGAGGTAGCTATCGTGGATTCGGCCCCCGGCGACCTGTCGCCGGAGGTGAACGCCGCGATACAGCTGCTCGCCATGGACTTCATCCGGGCGCGGTACGCCGGTGACCTCGACGCGCTCGCCGCCATGGGAACCGAACGCCTGAAGGCCGATATCGCAGCTCATCCGCAGGATTACCTCCGCCCGGTGGGCGCCGAGATCGTGTTCGCACAGATGACCGAGGCGGCTGTGACCGAGGACGGGACGTACCTGGTGTTCGTGCGACTGTCGGACTCGGTGGAGTGGACCGACAGCCAGTATCAGGAGAACTTCGAGATCGAGTTCATAGACGGGGTCTACCTCGTGGACTTCATGGGTATGGATGCGTGAGAGACACGTGCACGTGACTCCCCCCGGGAGGGCCGCCCACACGGGCGGCCCTCCGCTTGCTCCTGGTATCCTTGGGTGAGCCGGGTTAGGAAGGGAGCTCGATGGAGCGCGAGTCACGGCTGACCGGGGCGCCGGGGATGCTCACCGACCTGTATCAGCTCACGATGGCGCACGCATACCGGCGTGCCGACATCTCGGGTCTCGAGGCGTGCTTCCACCTCTACTTCCGGGACAACCCCTTCGGCGGCGGCTTCGCAGTGGCGTGCGGGCTCGAGCATGCGATCCGCTACATCGAGCGGCTGCACTTCACCACCGAGGACACCGCGTACCTCTCCACGCTTACCGGCCGGGACGGACGGCCGCTCTTCTCGGCCGACTTCCTCGTCTGGCTCGAGGAGTTCCGCTTCACCGGCGATGTGATTGCCGTGCCCGAAGGAACCGTGATGTTCCCCGGTGAGCCCCTACTTCGCGTCACAGGACCCATCGCCGAGGCGCAGCTTGTGGAGACGGCGCTGCTCAACCTGATGAACTTCGAGACGCTCGTTGCCACCAAGGCCGCGCGCGTCTATCTTGCGGCGGATGGCGACCCGGTGATCGAGTTCGGTCTCCGGCGTGCGCAGGGCCCCGACGGCGCGCTCTCGGCGAGCCGCGCGGCCTACGTGGGCGGGTGCGTGGCAACCTCCGACGTGCTCGCGGGCGCGCGCTACGGGATCCCAGTGGGCGGCACGCACGCGCACAGTTGGGTGATGGCGTTCGACACCGAGCTCGATGCGTTCGTCGCCTACGCCGATGCCATGCCCAACAACGCGGTCCTGCTCATCGACACCTACGACACCCTGGAAGGTGTGCGGAACGCCATCCGGGCCGGAGAGCGTCTGCGCGAGCGTGGGCAGGATCTCATCGGCGTACGCATCGACTCGGGGGACCTCGCCTGGCTCTCGGTGTGGGTGCGCCAGATGCTCGACGAGGCCGGCTTCACCGGCACCAAGGTGTACGCCTCCAACGAGCTCGACGAGTACACGATCGAGAGTCTCAAGGACCAGGGCGCGGCCATCGACGTCTGGGGCGTGGGGACCAAACTCGTCACGGCATACGACCAGCCGGCACTCGGTGGCGTCTACAAGCTCTCGGCGATCAGGCGACCCGGCGGCGAGTGGGAGCCGCGCGTGAAGGTGTCCGAGCAGGCGGCCAAGGTCACCACACCAGGTCTGCTACGGGTGCGGCGCTACGCCGATGCCGCGGGTCTCTTCACCGGCGACATGATCTACGACGAGCTCGCTGCACCGGTCGGGGACTGCGTGATGGTGGACCCGGCGGACGCCACGCGCCGTACGTCGTACTGCGGTGCAAACGCGGCCGAGGAGCTGCTCGTGCCGGTGTTCGAGGACGGCCGACTCGTCTACGACGCGCCGCCGCTTGCCGAGAGTCGGCAGCGGACGCTCGATCAGCTGGCCCGACTCGACCCGAGCTACAGACGCTTCCTGAACCCGCACGTGTACAAGGTCGGTGTCGAACTCGGGCTGCACGAGCGCAAGATGGCGCTCATCCGCGCGGCCCGGGGCGTCGACTGAGGAACGGGGAGGGCCCTTGATGCGCGCGCTGCTGCTGGTGGACATCCAGAACGACTTCATGCCGTTCGGCGCGCTGCCCGTGCCCGACGGGGATGCCGTCGTATTGGTGGCCAACGCGCTCATGGCGCGGTTCCCGCTCGTCGTGGCCACGCAGGACTGGCACCCGTCCGACCACGGCAGCTTCGCCTCGGCCCATCCGGGGCACGCTCCCGGCGATGTGATCGACCTCGGCGGGGTCGCGCAGGTGCTCTGGCCCGACCACTGCGTGCAGAGCTCCCCCGGCGCGTCGCTGCACTCGGCACTCGACGTGGGCGGCATCGATCACGTTGTCCGCAAGGGGACCGACCCGGCCATCGACAGCTACAGTGCCTTCTACGACAACGGGCATCTCAAGGACACCGGACTCGCGGCGTTTCTGAACGAGCGCGGTGTGGACGAGTTCGTGGTCGTGGGTCTCGCCACCGACTACTGTGTGAAGTTCACGGTGCTCGATGCTGCCGGTCTCGGGTTCGGCGTCACGGTCGTCGAAGACGGGTGCCGCGCGGTGGATCTGGCACCGGGTGACGGAGAGGCCGCCTTCGCCGAGATGCGGGCGGCGGGTGCGCGCGTGATCGGCATGGAGGCGCTGACGTGACAGCGGAGACAGGATCGCCGATGAAGGTCGTCGCATTCTCGGGAAGCGCCCGCAAGGGCGGCAATACCGCGCTGCTGCTCCGCCGCGTGCTCGATACCCTCGAAGCCGAGGGGATCGAGACGGAGTTGGTGGAGCTCGCCGGCGCGCGTGCACAGGGGTGCACGGTCTGCCTGAAGTGCCGCGAGCATAAGGATCGCAGGTGTCACGGCCGCAAGGACGCGATCAACGCCTGCATCGAGAAGATGGACGCCGCTGACGGCATCATCATCGGCTCGCCCGTGTACTTCGCCGACATCACCCCAGAGGCCAAGGCGCTCATCGACCGCGCGGGATACGTTGCCCGCGCCAACCCCGGGATGCTCGTTCGCAAGGCAGGCGCAGCCGTTGTGGCGGTGCGCCGGGCGGGCGCCATGCACGCGCTCGACTCCATCAACCACTTCTTCGGCATCACCGAGATGGTGACCGTGGGCTCGAGCTACTGGAACGTGGGCATCGGTGGAGCTGCCGGCGCGGTTGCCGAGGACGCCGAGGGTATGGCCACGATGGAGACGCTCGGGCGTCACATGGCGTGGCTGCTGAAGCTCACCGCGGGCTCGCGCGACCTCCCATAAGACGGCCGTTCATCGGTCTCGCGTGGGTCCCGTCACCGGGGATGCGGCTTTGTGCCGCCCGTCCCGACCGCTTGTCGCGTTGTGCTCAAGACGCCGCACTCCCATCCGATACGAACCTTGAGTCAGCCGTCGGCTGACCGGCCGCCCCATACCCGCGAAACGCACTCGCTCGAACAGCCCCTGAACGGAGTCAGCCATGAAGAGGGGTGCTGCGTTCGTCGTTCTGGTGTTGGCGTTCACGCTGCTCGTATCAGCGGTGGCATTCGGCCACCATATGTCCCCGAACCCGGGTCCCGGCCTCATCGAGAACTGGGACAAGATCGACCTGGTGGCGCACGGTGTGAGCGCCACGCAAGACGGGACGTTGAACATGAACGCGGACGTCAGCACAGGCCCGCACGGCGGTATGTGAGCAGCCGCTGCTACCCGATCGAAGCTCACCGGACTGTGATGTCGGGATCGACCAGGAAGGCCAGGAGGTGCGTACTATGAGGCGAAGCGTGCGTGTATCGGTCGTGCTCGTTCTCCTACTCACGCTGCTCGTGCCGGGTGTGGCGCTCGCGAAGAAGGGCGGCGTGCCCGCCAGCGCCAACGGCAAGGGGAACGTACCGGTGGCGGCCGAACCGGCCGAGGTTGCCGATGATGGTGTCGAGCCGGTCCCGGTCGAGGAGGAGCCCGAAGTAGCTCCCGTCGTGCCGCCCGGCAAGGCGAAGGCCAAGGACAAGGCGAAGGCCAAGGGAACCTCGGAGGAGTTCGTGCCGGGGACCGGTGAGCCGCAGCAGGACCGCGACCAGGACCGTGATCAGGAGCGGAGCCAAGAGGGATCGGGCACGCCCCAGGGCCAGCGCAACGGCATCGAGAACGCGCTCAGCAAGCTGCAGGACAACCTCGCGCGGATGCAGACCGAACTCGAGGCGGGGACGAGGACGAACCTGCCTCCGGGGCTGCAGCGCGTGATCGCGAAGTTCCTCTCATGGCTCGGCATCGTGCCCGATGACGGCGGGGACATCCCCGACGATGGCGACGAGCCCGGCGATAGCGACGAGACGAGCGGGACGGTCGAGCCGGGGGATAGCGACGAGACGAGCGACACGGTCGAGCCCGGCGACGAGACGAGTGGCACGGTCGAGCCCGACGGTGATCTCGGCGTCTAGCACGCACGGCCCTCGTATCGAAGCCGGCGCCCCACCCCCCTCGGGGCGTCGGCTTCGTCGCGTTCTCAGCTGATGGCGCTCGCGATCAGCAGCTGAGCGACGTAGTAGACGGGCAGTCCCCAGGCGCGGTTCACGAACGCGCGCTTCACGAACCGGTGGCGGGCGACCGCGAGGTCGGAGAGGTAGAAGAGCACACCGCCGGCCGCTGCCGCGAGCGGCACGAGAGCATCCGATGACGCCGCGGCCGTCCCGTCCGCGATGAGGGTGTGCGCTCCGAATGCCAGGGCGCAGCCCGCCATGATCGACACGAGTGCCACGTAGCCGCGCACGGGGCCGCGGAGCGCCCCTTCGACGTGTGGGTCGAGCCAGCGCCACACGAGGTGTCCGACCGCGACGAGCACGGCCGCCACCGGTGCTGCCAGCCACCAGGGTGTGCCCGAGGTGACGAACCACGCCGCATACGCCACATGCGCGAGTGCGAAGGCTGCGATGCCGCCGATGAAGGCGCCGCGGCTCCTCGGCACGAGCAGAACGTCTCCCGCGGCCGAGAGCACGAGACCCGCGAGCAGCAGCCACGAGGTCCCGGTGGGCAGCTCGAACGCGGGCGCGCGAAGCGCCGCGAGCAGGAAGCCTGCCGAGGCGAGCGGCTTGAACACCCACCGCAGGCCCGCACTCTCGCGCCACTCGGCCACGAGCAGCCCGATGACGCCGAGTGCGGTGACCGCAGCGCCGAGAATCATGCCGCGGTCCGTCGGGTGCGGGGATGGAGCGAGCCGACCGCCCAGGTGACGAGCGGTCCGAGCAGCGCAGCCGCGCCCAGTGCGGTCATCTGGATGAGGTCGAGGTCGTACTTGAACGCCTCACGCATGTTGGGGAGTATCCACGTCACGTCCGCGCCCCACCGCCAGAGGAAGATGCCCACCTGCAGCGCGAGGACCGACTGGGCCACGAGCACCGTGGCCGCGCCGAGCGCGAGCCATTCGGGCGTGTAGCCGGCGCGCGGCCCGCGGGGCTCGTGGCGGAGCGCAACGTACACGAGCGCCGCGACGAGGCACGCTGCGAGGCCCGCGAGCGCGGCTTCGAGCATCCGCTGGTTGAAGAACGCCTCGATCATGGTCTCGTCGTTGAACGCCGAGAGCGACCAGTTGAGACGGTGGAGCCCGAAGAAGAGCGCGTTGTAGACTGCGGCGTACGTCACGGTGCCCGCGAGCACGGCCACAAGCGCACGCCGGGAGAGCACGCCCACGGTGATGAGCGTGCCGAGCAGGAGTGCGATCGCCGCTACCAGCAGGAGGAGCCGCCCCGCGCGGTCTGTAGCGAGGCGCTCGGCATCGGCATCGGCGCGCAGTCCGGCGAGCTCGGCAGGCGTCCCGATGGACTGAAGACCTGCGACTCCTGCACTGCCGGCCACCTGCTTGGCGTAGGCGAGGGTGATGCCCGCCGAGCGGATGAACTCAGCATCTCGCGCGCGGCCGTTGTTATCGGTGAGCACTGCATCGATGGCGGTCCCCGTACCCTGGAGCGGCGCCTGAAGACCGGCGATGACGGCGACCGTGGGAGCGATATCGGCGAGGTGCGCTTCGGCTTCGACCTGCGCCACGCCGGGGCCGGCGAAGGCCGCGAACGTGTGGATGACCGGCTCCTCCCAGCCGCCATGACCGCCGGTGTCGATGTGCCCGTGATCGGGCAGGACGACGAACGTGGTGGCGCCGTCATCGAGACCCTCGATCAGCCGCGCGAGGTCCGCATCCACCTGGGCGGCGACGTCCGCGTATTCGGCCGATGCGCCACCGTAGCTGTGACCTGCGTTGTCGACGTCGGGCAGCAGCACGAACATGAAGTCGGCACCGCCCACCTCGGCATCGAGTTCGAGGGCGTTGTCGACGATATCGGCGCTCCGGTAGCCCTCGTAGTCCCAGGGCGACAGCTTGGCGACCGCCACCTCAGACGCGCGGAACATCGTGTCGAGGTCCTTCGGACCGGACACGATGACCTTCCTGCCCTGACCTGCCGCCACGTCGAGCAGTGTCTCCACGGCCACGGGGCCCTCGAACCAGTTGGTGGTGACGCCGCTGATCTGCGGGGGCGCACCGGTCATGATGGTGGTCCAGGTGGGGTAGGAGAGGCTCGGCTGTGGCACGGTGAGGCGCACATCGGCACCGCGGGCACGCAGCCCGGAGATCGAGTCCATGGTGCGGGAGACGTCGTCGCGCAGGCCGTCGATCAGCACGAGCACCACTCGTCGCTCGTCGGCGCCCGGGATGCGCGTGTCGAGTGAGGGGCGTACACCCGAGAACTCTGAGCCCGTCATGGTGGTGTACGGGCTGTCGTAGGACACGACCTGGTCCCATGAGTAGCCGGCGAGCAGGTAGGAGCCGTAGGCGAGGCCCAGCGAGACCGCCACTGCGGCGATCAGCGGCACCCAGCGTCGGAATCCACCGCGTCGGGGACGCTCGCGGTCAGCGGGTTCGGTCATCGAGAACCTCCTGTCGGGCGATGCAGTGCCAACAGGATACACGAGCCCGTGGACAGAGTTTGCGGCACGTGGGAACATGCTGACTGAACGTTCAGTCAGCATCGGGTACACGGGACGGAGCAGCCATGGAGACGCGGGAGGCCGAAGCGGGCAGCGCGCGCGCGCGCATCCTCACCATCGCGGGAGACCTCTTCGCGGAGCACGGGTATGACGCGGTCTCGATCGCCGACCTGGCATCGGCGGCGGGCATCTCTACCGGTCTCATCTACTACCACTTCAAAGACAAGGAGACCCTCTACGGAACGGTCGTCCGCGAGGGCGTGCACCTGCTCGAGGAGACAGCCGTGGCCACGCTGGTCGGTGATCGGTCTCCCACCGATCGACTCCGGCTGTTCGTGGTCTCGTACATGCGCCTGCTTGAGGGCAAGACGTCCCTCATGAGGTTGCTCATCCGAAGTGTGTCCGATGTCGCCGGACCGGCACCGCGGCACGCGTTGATCCGCAGCGCAGCGATCATCGACCGGCTGCATGCTGTCATCGAGGAAGGTGTGGCGGCCGGTGAGTTCCGGGCGGTTGACGCGCATCTGGCGGCAACAGCGCTCTTCGCGCTCATCAACACGCTCATCACGGCGCGCGTGCTCGATACGCCGCTCGGCGGGCGGTCAGGCGGGGACATCGAACAGCAGGCCTCGTTCATGGTCGAGCTGTTCCTGGAGGGGGTCGGATCGTGCTCCTGAGATTCGCCCGCTTCGTGGTGAGCCGACGCAAGGCCGTGGTAGCGGTCTCGGCGCTGCTGGTGCTTGGCGGCATCTGGGGCATGATGAACAGCCGCATCAACTACGACCTGTTCTCGTACCTGCCCGATGACCTCGAGTCGGTGGAGGGCTTCCGCATCGTTGACGAGGAGTTCGCGCTCGGCAACACACTACAGATCATGGTGGAGGGCACCGGTGACGCCGCGGTCGATGCGCTCGCGGACCGGCTGCGGACCGTCGAGGGCGTCAAGGCCGTGCACTGGGTGACCGACCTCGCACCGATCGCCGAGCCCAAGGAGTTCCGCGACGAGACCGTCGTTGAGAACTACTACGCCGGGGATGCGACGCTCCTGCAGGTGAGCTTCGCCAAGTCGGGAAACGACCCCGAGGTCAAGACCGCCGTCGGCGAGATCCGCACGATCCTCGAGGGCTACAACGCGCAGCTCACCGGCGCGCAGCAAGTCGAACTCGAGGAGGTCATGGCGCGCGACCAGGTGCGCTTCGCCATCGCCGCTCTTCTCCTCGTGACCGTCGTGCTGCTGCTCACCTTGCCTTCCATCGTCGTGCCCATCGTCTTCGTCATCACGATCGCCGCTTCGGCGCTCGTCAACCTCGGCCTGTCGTACTACATCGGGCAGGAGATGAGTTACATCACCGGCGTGATCGTGTTCGCACTGCAGTTCGCGGTCACGATGGACTACGCACTGTTCCTCTACCACCGTTTCGAGGAGGAGCGGCGGTCTCGCGCGGTCGATGACGCGATGGCGGTGGCGGTGGCGAGCACCTTCAAGTCGATCGTGGCTGCGGCCGCCACCACTATCGCCGGGTTCCTGGCGCTCATCGTGATGAAGCTCGGGTTCGGCCTGGACATGGGAGTCACCCTCGCGCGCGGCGTGCTCATCAGTCTCGTGGCGGTGGTGACCCTGCTGCCGGGGCTCCTGCTTGTGGCGCTCCCGCTCATCGACCGGATCCGTCACAAGACGCCGTCGTTCGACTTCTCACGCTTCGGCGCGTTCATCGCGCGCCATGCCGGCATCGTGACCCTCCTCGGGCTGGTCCTGTTCGTGCCCGCCATCATCGGCAACGCCAACGTGACGCTCACATACAACCTGAACACGAGCCTCCCTGACGACCTACCGTCCGTGGTGGCAGGCGACGCGATCGCGGAGGCCTTCGATCGCGAGGTGACGGTGTTCGTGGCGCTCGAGGACACCGGCGGCCCGGTGGAGCTCGAGCGGCTCGGTGACCGCCTCGCCGCGGTCGATGGCGTGTCGCGCGTGTTCGGCTACGGGTCGCTCGTGGACCCGCGCATCCCGGTCGAGTTCATCCCCGCCGAGGCGCGCGAGGCCTTCTACGCCAACGGCTACACGTACGTCACGCTCGACGTCGGCTACGAGATGAACGACCCGCGCCTGTCGCTCACCATCGACGAGTTGCGCGCGGTGACCGCCGCCGAGTGGCCGGGGGACTCGTACGTCACGGGCGAGGCCGTCCTCATGGACGACATGGAGAGTGTCTCGCAGGGTGATGCCGAGCGCATCAACCTGATCTCGATCGTGGCCATCTTCATCATCGTCGCGATCGCGTTCAAGTCGGTTGCGGTTCCCGTGGCGCTCCTCGGCGTCATCCAGCTTGCCATCCTCCTCAACCAGGGGGTGGAGGCGTTTTCGGGCGGCGATCTCATCTTCGTCTCGTCGCTCGCGATCGGGGCGATCCAGCTCGGCGCAACGGTGGACTACGCGATACTCATCACGACGCGCTACGAGGAGGAGCTCACGCGCACGCGCGACCGCATCGAAGCGATCACCGTGGCTATGCGCGAGTCGGGTCAGTCCATCCTCGTGAGCGCATCGACCATGTTCGCGGCCACGATCGCCCTGGCCGTGATGTCGAGTATCGGCATCATCTCATCGCTCACCATGCTCATCGCGCGCGGCGCGCTCATCAGCTTCGTCGTGGTGATGGTGTTCCTACCCGCAGTGCTCGTCGTCGGCCAGCCGCTCTACGAACGCCTCAGCATCGGCTGGCCTCGCCATACCGTGAAGGGTGAATGACCATGGCTCGACCGCTCCGCTCCGTCCGTATCGCGCGACGCATGGCCGTTGTGGCCGCCGCCACCGCACTCGGCCTGTTCGCCACGACCGCCGCATCCTCGGCGCCGTCACCGTCCCCGCCCGACAGCATCGTGGACAACGAGACCGTGTACGTCATCGCTGACGCCACGGGAGCGCCGCGGACGACCGTGGTGGTGGACTGGCTGCAGGTCGAAGGCGATGGCACGGTGCGAATCGTCGATCCGGCGCCTGAAGCGGGCGCCACCGAGTCACTCACCGACGGGTTCGCACCCGAGCGCTCGGGAGACGATCTGGTGGCCGACGTCACGGTCGATGGCACCGGCGACTTCTTCTACCGCGCCGAGACCGAGCAGGAGCTGCCGCTCGACGTCCGGCTCGCGTACTTCCTCGATGGTGAGCCGGTCGGCCCGGAGGATCTGGCAGGCAAGAGCGGTCGCCTCAGGATGGAGCTGACGCTCGTCAGCCGGCTCGAGCGCACCGAGGTCGTCACGTACGAGACCGCTGGCGGCGACACCGAATCGGCCGAGGTCACCTACACTGTGCCGATGCTCTGCATCCCGCAGTTCGAGATCGACGGAACGCGCATGACCGCCATCGAGGCGCCGGAGAGCGCGCAGCTCGCCATCACGGGCTCCACGCTCACCTACGCTGTTCCGATGGTCCCGTCGCCCGAGGTCACCGTGACGCTCGAGATGGACGCACGCGACATCGAACTCGCGCCGCTCATCATCTCGGCGTTTCCCAAGCTGCCCGCGTCGCCCGACTTCTCGGTCACCGACGATCTCGACGAACTGCGCGGCGCGCTCTCCGACCTGCGCACGCTCACCGAAGGACACCTGCAGCTTGTCGACGGTGTCACGTCTGGCATCGCCGGTACCGACTTCGGAGGCGTGACGGGCGCAGCCGACGGCATCGCGGAGCTGACCACCGGCCTCGGCGAGCTCAGCGACGGCGCCGAAGGGCTCGCCGCGCTCACCGGAGGCCAGTACGCCTACCTCGACGGGGTCATCCAGGGTATCGATACCTCGCAGTTCGATTCGCTCGGCCAACTCACGGCGGCCGTGACGGAGCTTCGTGTGGCGGTGGCGCAACTCGAAACGGGCGTGCTGGGCCTCGCCGACCTCTCCGCGGGCCAACTCGCTCTTGCCGAGGCGATCCGATCCTCGAATGCCACGCTGCTCGCGAGTGCGATCGCACTCCCGGCGAGCGTGCCGGCAACGTGCGCCGCCGATCCGGCCGCAGCACCGCTGCTGGCCGGGCTTGACGGGCTCGCACAAGGGCTGGCAGCGCAGGATGCGATGCTCGCCGCTCTCATCGACGGGGGCGACCTCGGAAGCGGCTACATGCCGGGTCTTCGCTACACGCACGACACGCTCGTGACGCTCGGCTCCGGACTCACCGGAGTGCGCATGGGACTCGAGCAGCTCGAGGTCGAGTCCGCCGCACTCGCCGCCGTGCCCGACGCGTTCGCGTCAATCCGCGATGCGCTCGTGGTGCTCCGGGATGGCGGTGTGGTGGCCGGGCAGGCGCTTCCCGGACTCGGCACGTCCGCCGACGGTCTGACGGACCTCGCGGGCGGGCTCGCGCAGGCCGAGGACGGGCTGGCCGGTTCCGCGGACAGCCTCGCGCGTCTGGCCGAGCTGCCTGCGCTCATGGGCGACCTCACCGACACGCTCTCGGCGCTTGGGCGTGGTGGCCGTGTGGGCGGACAGCACCTTCCCGGCCTCACCACCACAGCCGATGCTCTCGGCGAGATGTCGGGCGGCTTGCGGGACGGTGTGGACGACCTTCGGAAGGGGGAAGCACTCACCAGGGCGATGTCAGAGGCGGCCGATGGTTACACGACCTTCCTCGGCATGCCCGAGGGCGCGCGCGGACACCTGAGCTTCCTGTTCAAGCTCGACGGCGTGACCCGGCCGGACGCGGAGTAAGGAGTCACACGTGGCAGTGAGCGTGATCACCGACAGCACGTCGTACGTGCCGCGCGACCTGCGGCGTGAGCTCAAGATGGGCGTTGTGGGTCTCTCCTCGCTCCTCGGTGGTGTGATCTATGCCGATGACGCCGAGGACTACGAGCCCTTCTACACGGCGCTCGAGGCCACAAGTGAGATGCCGACGACGTCGCAGCCGGCCGTGCAGGACATGGTGGACGCTATCGAGTCGCGCGTGGAAGCCGGCGACGAGGTGGTGGGCGTGTTCATCTCCGAGAAGATGAGCGGCACGTACTCCACAGCGCTTCTGGCGCGCGACATGGTGCTCGAGCGGCATCCGGGGGCGGTCATCGAGCTCGTTGACAGCAGGAGCAACTCGATGGGGCTCGGATACGCCGCCCTGGCAGCCGCGCGCGCGGCGGCAGCGGGAGAGCCGATCGCCGCCGTCGTGGCTGCAGCCACAGCGATGATCGAGCGCGCGCGATTCCTCTTCGTGCCGGCGACCCTCGAGTACCTGCGTCGCGGCGGCCGCATCGGGAACGCCTCGGCGCTCATCGGGTCGCTCCTGCAGATCAGGCCGATCCTCACCGTCACCGATGGGCAGACCGACGTCTTCGCCAAGGTCCGGACCACCCGCAAGGCACTCGACACCATCGTTGAGGCCTTCGCCACGGATATTCGCGACAAGGGCGGTCTCGGCGACGCGATCGTGCACCACATCCACAATGAAGCGGCGGGCCGCTCGCTCGCTGAGCGCATCTCCGAGGTGGCCGGTCGTGCCGTTGACATCTGTCCCATTGGGCCGGCCATCGGCGCGCACGTGGGGCCGGGGGCGGTCGCGGTCGTCTATCACACACTCGAGCCCATGCGCAAAGGGCACTGAGGGCCGGGCCGTGACACTGCGGGTGTGCCGGACGCGGACATCGCGAACCCCGGCGGTGACGAGCCGATGAGGCCACGGGCATCGTGGATGCGTGCGGAGAAGCTGTCGTGGCCGCGGATGGCCGTGGGGCTGAAGATACGGGCGGCGGGAAGTTCCGACGACCTCCACGAGCACCGCATCGATTTCGGCGACGATCCCGCCCAGCACGTTCTCGTGATCCGTCCGGCGTCGGGTAGCCCGGAGCGTCCGATCGCGTGCTTCGTGCACGGCGGAAGCTGGCAGCGGGGTGACCCGGAGACGTGCCTGGGCGTGGGACGGTTCTTTGCGCGCCACGGCTATACCGCGCTCGTCGTCGGCTACCGCCTGGTTCCGGGAGCCATCTTCCCGGCACAGCGTGACGACGTGCTCGCCGGGCTGTCGGCAGGGCTCGAGTATGTTGCCGCCGAGTCGGGCGAAGGCCCCACCCTGCTGCTCGTGGGCCAGTCGGCGGGCGCACAGCTTGCGGCGCTGGCCGCGCTCGACACCGAGTCGCGCTCCGCCGCCGGCCTGGCCGATGTCGCGATAGCGGGTCTCGTGGCCGTGAGCGGCCCGCTCGACTTCGACGTCATGTGCCCCGAGCGTTCCCGGTGCCCGCTTGTCGAGGCGCTCATGGGCGGACGCGACGGATGGGAGGCAGCAGACCCGGCGCGCTTCGCACACGCCGGTCCACCGGTGCCGATCCTGTGCCTCCATGGTTCGCTCGACCCGCTCGTCTCCAGCGAGGTGGCGGCGTCGTTCGTCATGCGTGCGAACGGGGCCGAAGGCGACCACGCCACGTTCATCGCCGATCCGACGGCGCACCATGCCGACATGACGCGTCTCTTCTTCGGCACGTCGCCTCTCACGCCGGTGATGCTCGAGTGGATGGAGCAGGTCACCGGGTCATAGCGGCCCCCGGCATGCGACAGACCCCGACCGGGAGGTATGCGGCCGGGGCCTGTTGTTGAACGCTGCCGCGCTGGTGCGTGGCGGGCTCTACTTCAGCAGCCCGTGTTCGGCACAGAACTCGTCGATGACACTGGCGAGCGTCCTGTCGCCACTCCGGTCCTCGATGTGGTACGTGGCGCGCACCGCGGGCTTGCCGAGGTCGAGCAAGCGCGAGAGGTCAACGGGTGTGGCCACGACGACGACATCGGCGTCGGTGGCCTGCACGGTGGCCTCGAGATCGGCGAGCTGTTCGGGCGAGTAGCCCATCGCCGGTAACACTTCGGTGAGGTGAGGATAGGCGGCCAGCGTGTCGGCGATGCTGCCGACTGCGAACGGGCGAGGGTCGATGAGTTCGACCGCGCCGGCCGCGCGCGCGGCGAGCGCTCCGGCTCCGTAGGGCATGCCGCCGTGGGTGACGGTGGGGCCGTCCTCGATGACGAGCACGCGCTTGCCTGCGAGGGGGATCCGCTCATCGAGGTCGATGGCCGACGAGGTCTCGATGATCTCGGCGAGTGGGTTGTAGAGGGCGGCCGCGGCCCGAACAGCCGCCACATCGGCCGGATCCGCGCTGTCCACCTTGTTCACCACGAGCACATCGGCACGCAGGAAGTTGGCCTCACCGGGATGGTACTTGCGCTCGTGCCCCGCGCGATGCGGGTCGAGCGCGACGATCTCGAGGTCTGACTTGTAGAAGGGCAGGTCGTTGTTGCCACCGTCCCAGACGATGACGTCGGCCTCCTTCTCGGCCTCGCGGAGGATCGCCTCGTAGTCGACGCCCGCCATCACCACGGCGCCTTCCTCGATGAGCGGTTCGTACTCCTCGCGCTCCTCGATCGTCGTGCCGAGCCGGTCGAGGTCTTCGAGTGACGCGTACCGCTCGACGCGCATGGCGAGCAGGTCGCGGTAGGGCATGGGGTGACGGATATCGACCGCGCGGATGCCGCGTTCGCGGAAGAGCTTGAACAGGTGACGGCTGATGCCGCTCTTGCCAACGCCCGTGCGCACGGCGCAGACGGAGACCACGGGGCGCACGGAGGCGATCATCGTGGGGTCCGCGCCGAGCAGTGTGAAGTCGGCGCCGGCGGCGATGACGGCCTCGGCGTGATGCATCACGTACTCGTGGCTGACGTCGCTGTAGGCGAACACGACCTCGTCGATGTCCTCGGCGGCGACAAGGTCGAGAAGCTGGCTCTCGGCCACGATCGGGATCCCGTCGGGATAGCGCGGCCCGGCGAGGTCCGCGGGAAACGTCCGTGAGTCGATGCCCGGTATCTGCGTGGCGGTGAAGGCGACCACACGCGTGCCCTCGTCGTCGCGGTACCGGGTCAGAAAGTCGTGGAAATCGCGGCCTGCCGCACCCATGATGACGATCCTTCGCTCGGACATTCAGACTCCCCTCGATATACAGAATCAACCAGTCGATATGCAGGCGAGCGCGGCACATACGCCGCCGACCGTGCTTTGTCCCAGCGTAGCGCAGGGGAAGGCGCACGGTAACCACACCAGAGGTATTCATTCCCTGCGGGGACCGATCCTGTCGGGCCAACCTTCACCCGACCGGCACCCGGCGTTCACATCTTCTTCAAACGGGCTGGCGATACTCAGACATGTCAGATGCATCACCACAACACCTTGAAGGAGGTACGTACCATGAAGCGCAGCAAGTCTCTCACGCTCGTCACCGCGGGTCTGGTGGCAGGGCTGGTGCTCGGAAGCGTCGGCGTGTCGTACGCCGCAACAGAGTCCGACACCACGAGCCCGGTTCTCGGTGCCGGTATCCGCATGGGCTCGGCCATCCGTGACGCCGGTGCCCGGTTGGTCGATGTCCTCGCGGACCTCACCGGCCTCACGACCGACGAGATCGCCGCCGAGCGTGCCGAGGGCAACTCGATCGCGGACATCGCCGAAGCCAACGGTGTCTCGAGCGAGGCCGTCGTCGACGGAGCGCTCGACGCCCGCAAGGCGATCCTCGACGCGAAGGTAGCCGATGGCACCATCACGCAGGAGCAGGCGGATCTCGCCTGGGAGCGTATGACCGAGCGTGTCACCGAGCGCGTTGCGACCGATGAGACCGGTCGGCCGAGCTGGGCCGGAGCCGGTGGCGGCATGGGCGGCCAGGGCAAGGGCCAGGGTGGCCAGGGCATGGGCGGCCAGGGCCTGCGCGACGGGTCGTGCGCGGTCAGCCAGTAACCCCAGTCATACGGCGCTACACGCAAGTCAGGACAGGCGGCCCCCCGGGGCCGCCTGTTCGTATATGCAGCCGGCGCGCCCTGCCAGAACCGCTCCGCGGTCGGGTATGTCATGATTGAGCGTGGCAACAAACCCGATTCTGAAGGAAGGTCGTGCCGGCCGTGGCTGACGACTCTCACTCCCTGGCTGTGCTCATCGACTTCGAGAACCTCGCGATCGGCATCGAGCGTCCTTCGGGACGGACGCCGAGCGGACGGCCGTCCCGGGCGAAGAGCTCCACCGACACCTTCGACATCAAACTCGTGCTCGAGCGCCTCGTGGAGAAGGGCAAGGTGATCGTCAAGCGCGCCTACGCCGACTGGGGGCGCTTCAATCAGTACCGCGAGGTCATGCACGACGCCGGCATCCAGATGATGGAGATTCCCGAGCGTGGCAAGATGGGTAAGAACCACGCCGACATCCAGCTGTGCGTGGACGCGATGGACCTCTGCTACTCCAAGGAGCACATCGACACGTTCGTCATCGTCTCGGGCGATTCCGACTTCACGCCCCTCGTCTCCAAACTCAAGGAGAACGGCAAGAGCGTGATCGGTCTCGGCATCAAGGACTCGACGAGCGATTTGCTCGCGTCGAGTTGCGACGAGTTCATCTACTACGAGGACATCGCCCGCGGCCCGGCGGCGCCGGCCGTCCCGGTGGCCGACATCCCCAAGGCGAAGCGGCCTGCGGTGAACCTGCTCATCGAGTCGGTGCAGGCGCTGCAGCGTGAGAACATGGACGTCATGCTCGCGTCGATGGTTAAGGACACCATGCGGCGCAAGCAGCCGCAGTTCTCCGAGTCGAGCTACGGGTACCGGTCGTTCTCGGACTTCCTACAGGACGCCCAGCGCATGGGGGTCATCACACTGAGGACCGACCAGCGTTCGGGCACCTGGGTCGTTGCCGGCTTCGTCGAGAAGCGCTAGGAGCGGTCGCGGGGGAGCACACGTGCGGATCGCGATCTTCACCGATACGTACCTGCCGGAGATCAACGGTGTCGTCACCAGCCTGGAGTCGCACTCGAGGCTGCTTGCGGCGCGCGGCCATGACCTGCTCATCATCTGCCCGAAGTATCGCAGGCACCCGCTGACGGCCGTGCCGCGCGTGCAGGTGAAGCGGTACCAGAGTTTCAGTTTCGTCACCAACAAGGACACGCGTGTGGCGCTCCCGTCGATCGCGTCAGTAGCGGCCACACTGCGGCGCTTTCATCCCGACATCGTGCACGTCCATACGCCGCTGTCCATCGGGGTGGTGGGCCTGGCGACGGCGCGCATACTCAGGCTGCCCACCGTGCAGACGTACCACACCTACCTGCCGGACTTCATGCAGTACGTCGAGCTCCATCGGCTTCTGCGCCTGGACGATCTTCAGGACCGGGTGGTCAACTCGCTCATCTTCGAGCGGATGTTCGAGTCGGGCACATGGCGGCGGCTCGCGAAGAGCGGCGTCACCCGTGCGCAGGCGCTCGCATATATCTCTGAGGTGACGCGCTCGGTGGTCGGCGGGCTCAGGCCCGGCGAACGTCCCGAGTTCTCGACCCGGGTCGCCTGGCAGTATACGCGCACCCTCTACAACCGGTCGGACCTCGTCCTCACCCCATCGATGCGACTGCAGCGTGAGTTGCAGGACCACGGCGTGACCGTTCCGGTCGAGCACCTGAGCAACGGCATCGATCTGTCGATCGTTCGTCCCAAAGGCGACTGGAAGCTTCGGCAGCGCCTGGTCCATGCGGGGCGACTCGGCCACGAGAAGAACGTCGATGTGGTGGTTCACGCATTCGCACATCTGCTCGAGCGGCATCCAGGGGTCCGGCTCGACATCATCGGCGATGGGCCTGCGCGCGAGGGACTCGAGCGGCTTGTGGCACGTCTCGGCATCCAGGACCGCGTGGGTCTCCTCGGGTTCATGAACCGCACGGCGCTCGGGCGCGCGTACGCGGGGTACGACGCGTTCGTCACCGCCAGCACCATCGAGACACAGGGCATCGTGCTCCTCGAAGCCATGTCCGCGGGGCTGCCGGTGGTTGGGGTGGACGCGCTCGCGATCCCCGAGCTGGTGGCCGACGGGCGCAACGGCTTCGTTGTGCCGCCCGGCGACGAGGAGGCGATGGCCGAGGCCCTCGAGCGGTTGCTCGGCGACGAAGCGTTGCGCGAGCGGCTGGGTACCGCCTGTCGCGAGGACGTCAAGGAACACGCGCTGGAGTCGGTGGTCACACGCCTGGAGTCACACTACGAGCGCGTGCTTGCCGCCCGTCGTGAGGCAGACGGCGCGTAGGTGTGCTCGCGTGGGGCGGGGGACTACTCGGCGGTCACCGCGATCGCGGCCGTGGGGCACATCTCGGCACATCCCTGCACGTCGGAGTACTCCTCAACCGGCGGGTCGCTCTCGATGACGTAGGCGAGGCCGTCCTCGCCCATGCGGAAGGTCTCGGGACAACTCTGCTCGCAGATCCCGCACCCGATGCAGAGGTCGCGATCGATGACGACGTTCACGGCGTGCCTCCTTCCGAGTCGGGGACTCCGTCTACGGTGAGTGTCCCCACAGACGGTCCGTCTGACACGGAATCGGGTGCGGGAACGAGGTACTCCCAGGTGTCGACGTCGAGCCAACGGTCGAACTTGCGGCCGACCTCGTGCATGGTGCCTGCCTCGGTGAAGCCGAGCGACCGGACCATGCGGACGCTGCCGGTGTTCTCGGTGCAGATGCGCGCGAGCAGCGAGTGCAGTCCCACGCGCCCGGCCTCCTCGAGCAGGGTGCGCGTGAGCGTGCGCCCGATCCCACGCCCGCGCCAGTCCTCGTCGATGTAGACGGAGACCTCGGCCGTGGCGTTGTAGGCGGGCCGTTCCGAGTACGGGGAGAGGGCACCCCAGCCCACGACACGCCCGTCGGCCTCGGCGACGAGCACCGGGTGCCGCGGCGCGCGGCTCTCAAGCCATCGCACGCGGTCCTCGACGCTCTTGGGCTCGAGGTCGAAGCTGGCGGTCGAGCCGGTGACGGCCCGGTTGTAGATGCGGGCGATCGCGGGGGCGTCGTCTGCGGTCGCGGGTCGTAGGTGCATCGGGACTCCTGTGAGCCGGTGGTGAGGCGCCGGCCGCCTGCGGCGACCGCACGTGATGGTACCACCGGGGTGCGGCTGGCGCACCGGGGGCGGGCCGCGTGGACGGTCCGCCGCCGGGTGCCGTACACTACTACACCTGCCATGCACGGCCGCTCCGCAGCGGGGAGGGCGGGGCCGGCGCACGAGACAGGAAGAGGGTGAGCACCATTCCGGGTAAGACGATTGCCGAGAAGATACTCTCGGCTCACTCGGGTACCGACGCACACGCGGGCGACATCGTCGTGGCCGACGTGGACTTCGTGATGGGGCAGGACGGCACCACGCCGCTCGCGATCCGCGCGCTCGAGAACATGGGCGTGGACCGCGTGTTCGACCCAGCCAAGGTGGCCGTGGTCATGGACCACTCGAGCCCGAGTCCGATCGAGGGCGTCTCGGCGCTTCACACGATGATGCGCGAGTTCGGCAAGAAGACCGGCGCCAAGGTCTACGACGTGGGCTGCGGCGTCTGCCACCAGCTCATCCCCGAAGCGGGACACGTCGTCCCGGGCGACCTCATGGTGGGCTGCGACAGCCACACCTGCACGTACGGCGCGGTGAACGTCTTCTCCACGGGCGTGGGCTCCACCGACGGCGCCGCGGCGATGGCCTCCGGCAAGCTCTGGTTCAAGGTGCCGGACACGATGAAGGTCACCTACACCGGTGAGCTGCAGCCGGGCGTTTTCAGCAAGGACCTCATCCTCGCGCTCGCGGGGCAGATCGGCGTTGACGGCGCCACGTACATGGCGCTCGAACTCGGCGGACCCGTGATCGACGCACTCTCGGTGGACGCTCGCATGACGATCTCCAATATGGCCATCGAGGTAGGCGCCAAGGCGGGCCTCATGCGTGCCGATGAGAAGACGCTCGCGTGGTACGAGGGTCGCGGCGAACGCACACCGGCGCCGGTGGACCCCGATGCGGACGCGGTCTACGCCGAGGAGCTCACGCTCGATGCGTCTGTCATCGGCCCGCAGATCGCCAAACCGCACGCGGTGGACAACGTCTCGCCGATCGAGGAGGTCGCGGGCACGCCGATTGCGCAGGGCTACATCGGCACGTGCACGAACGGTCGCCTCGAGGACCTCAAGATTGCGGCAGACATCCTCCGCGGCCGGACGGTGCACCCCGACGTCCGCCTCATCGTTGCGCCGGCGAGCAAGCAGATCCTGCTCGACGCGATGGAGGCTGGCTACATCCGCGACCTCGTCGAGGCAGGCGCGGTGCTCGTGACGCCGGGCTGCGGTCCGTGCGTGGGCACCCACAACGGCGTGCCGAGCGACGGCGAGAACGTCATCTCCACAGCCAACCGCAATTTCAAGGGACGGATGGGCAACAGCAACGCGTTCATCTACCTCGGTAGCCCGGCGACCGTTGCCGCGTCGGTCATCGAGGGCGCCATCACTGACCCGCGAAAGTACTTCACTGCGTCGGCCGCTTCGGCACACGAGGGGAGTGCCCGATGACGATCAGGGCCAAGGCGTTCACATACGGCGACGACATCAACACCGACTACATCATCAGCGGCAAGTACAAGTTCAAGTCGGCCGACATGGAGGCCATGGCGGTCCACGCCATGGAGGACCTCGATCCGCACTACTACGAGAAGGTGAAGCCTTCAGGCGGCTTCCTCGTGGCGGGCAAGAACTTCGGCATGGGCTCGAGCCGCGAGCAGGCGCCGCTCGTGCTCATCCACTCCAGCACCAAGGCGGTGCTCGCCAAGAGCTTCGCGCGCATCTTCTACCGCAACGCGATCAACACCGGCCTGCCGGTGGTGGAGTGCGACACGGACCTCATCGCCGACGGCGACGAGCTCGATCTCGACCTCGAGGGCGGCGTGCTGAAGAACCTCACGCAGGGGACGGAGATCCCGTTTGCGCCGCTGCCGCCCGTGATGGCGCAGCTCCTGGCCGACGGCGGGCTCGTGGAGCACTTCAAGAAGCACGGCGGGTTCGCGGTCTAGGATGGCGGGAGCCCCGGTGGACGACCTCGCGTTCGGCCTACGGAAGCGGAACGCTCCGGTCGTCCACCGGGGCTCCCTCGCGTCCGGAGACGGCGCTACCTGGGACGGTGTCGAGCGGCGTCACCACACGCGGAGGGTCCGGCGGCGGTACCGTTTCATCGACCGCCGCAGGGGGTTCGATCGGCGCCGGCGCTATCCGCTCACGGGAGGTCTGCGCGACCATCCGCGGGTGCTCGTGCTCGTTCTGGTGTGGCTGAACCTGCTTTCGATCGCCGACGGGCTGTTCACGGCCGCCGAGCTCGAGGCCGGGGTCGCGTCGGAGGGTAACCCGGCACTCGTCGTTGCAGGAGCGCAGCACCCGCTCCTGGCCGTGGCGCTCAAGCTCGGCGGGATGCTCCTCGCGACAGCCATCGTCTGGCACGGACGGGAGCGTCGCGTCATGCTGAGCATCGCGCTCGCGGCCCTCTACGGCTTCACGGCGCTGGTGGCGTACCACGCGGGCACCCTCTCCGGTCTGGGCTGGTGGTGACCGTCCTGCACGAACCGGGGAGCTCCGGCGACCGTCAGAGGGACCGACAGGCTGGCGTCGTGATGGGAGGAGGCGTGCGATGCGTGTGCTGACCGGTGTGGCCGCGGTACTCGTGGTGACGGCCGGCGTGGTGTCGACGGCGGCGTGCGTGGACGGCGGAGAGCTCGACGGCACGGCGTGGCGCCTCGTCGCCTCGTCGGTGAGCGCGGCCGACCTCGGCGCGGCCGGCATCACCGCGAGCTTCGACGACGGGCGGATCGGTGGTTCGGGCGGCGTGAACAGCTTCGGTGCGACGTGCACGCTCGGCCGCGCCGGGTCGATCTCGGTCGGCGACATCGAGTCGACCCTCATGGCCGGATCGGATGAAGCCAACGCCGCCGAAGCTGCGTACTTCGCGCTGCTTGCCGAGGCGACGACGTGGCGTATCGACGAAGGTCGCCTCGTCCTGGGCGATGACGCAGGCAGCCCGCTGCTGGTCTTCATCGAGGCGGAGTGACAGGTGCGATGTAGGCGCAGGTAACGGCTCGGTTGCAGCCTCTTCCACGAGGCGCTCTCAACACCGAAGATTCTCGCTTCATGCCGTCTTCACCGCGAGAATCAGGGAACCGTGACCACAGAACGCATCAAGCCGCATTTCGACCGACTGCTCTTCGGCTTCGGCATCATCAACCCGCTCACCGCCATCCCGCAGCTGCACAACGTGTGGGTGCTCGATCGCGTTGGTGGCATCAGCCTCATCACGACCGGTGCTGCGCTCATCATGGCGGTGCTGTGGACGGTGTACGGCCTGTTCGAGCGGCGGACGGTTCTCTGGGCGACGAGCGTGCTCTGGATCGCGATGCACGCCCTCACGCTCGTGGGCGTCGCTCGCTGAGCGGCGATCGGCCACGCGGCATCACGCCGGGCCACAGGCACGTCCCGGCGCACTCGCGTACAATCACCTGTGCGCAGACCGCGTCCTGCCGAGCACCCCGCACGCTGCTCGTTGACCTTGTCCAACGACACGGAGGTACACCTGCATGGCCAAGCACACCGTGACCCTCATCCCCGGCGACGGCATCGGCCCGGAGCTCACCACCGCGATGACGCGCGTGGTCGACGCGACCGGCGTCGACATCACCTGGGAGGTGGCCGACGCGGGCGAGCACGTGATGGCCGAGTACGGTACGCCGCTGCCCGAGCACGTGCTCGAGTCGGTGCGTCGGAACAAGGTCGCCATCAAAGGCCCGATCACCACACCGGTGGGCACGGGTTTCCGCAGCGTGAACGTGGCCATCCGCAAGGAACTCGACCTCTACGCGTGTCTGCGGCCGGCCTTCTCGATCGCCGGCAATGGTGCGCGCTACGACAACATCGACCTCGTCATCGTCCGTGAGAACACCGAGGATCTCTACGCCGGCATTGAGTTCGAGCAGGGGAGCGAGGGCGCGCGCAAGCTCATCGAGTTCGCCGCGGCCGAGGGTGCGGGCGTCATGCGCCCCGACAGCGGCATTTCGCTCAAGCCGATCAGCATCACCGGCACCGAGCGTATCGTGCGCTTCGCGTTCGACTACGCTATCGCAAACGGGCGCGAGAAGGTCACCGCCGTCCACAAGGCCAACATCCTCAAGCACTCCGACGGCCTGTTCCTCAAGGTGGCTCGCCGGGTGGCCGAGGAGTACAAGGACTCGGGCATCGTGTTCGAGGACTACATCGTCGACGCAACGTGCATGCAGCTCGTGCTCCATCCCGAGTGGTGGGACGTGCTCGTGCTTCCCAACCTCTACGGCGACATCGTGAGCGACCTCTGCGCCGGCCTGATCGGGGGCCTGGGCATCGCGCCGGGCGCCAACATCGGCGCCGAGTACGCGGTCTTCGAGCCCGTGCACGGCTCGGCTCCGAAGTACGCGGGCAAGGACGTCGCCAATCCCACGGCCGAGATTCTCTCGGCGGTGCTCATGCTGAACCACCTCGGCGAGCGTGACGCCGCGGCCCGCATCCTGGCGGCGGTGCGCGCGGTTATCGGCGAGGGCGAGTGCGTCACCTATGACATCAAGCGGTCCGTGACCGGCAGCACCGATGGCTCGGTGGCCACGCAGGCGTACGCGGATGCGCTCATCGAGCGTTTGTAGCGGCGAGACGATGGAGCCGGTCGGCGACTCGTACTGGCGGGAGTTGGCGCACAAGCACGGGCGCCGACGGCTGATCGCTGTCGCAACGCTGGTCGTCGTCATCCTCGCGGGCGTGCTCGCGTGGTCGCTCACGGCGCGCGGTCCCGAGTCGGGCGCTCCGGAGACGACCGGCACGGTGCTGCCACCGGCGTCTGCGGACGAGACCGCGACGACCGACGAAGCCACGGCCACGGTGGAGCCCACGCAGGGAGTGGAGCCGGGCGGGGGCACGCACGCCGATACGCCCGAGCCCTCTGTCGAGCCGCAGCCAGCCCGTGCACCGAAGGTGGTCTACCGGCGGGACGGCTGGGTCTGCGTGGCCTCAGAGGACGGCACCGGCGAACGGCGTCTGTTCGAGTCAGCCGAGGGCAGGTTCTCGCTCTCGCCCGACGGTGGCGCGCTCGCCGTCGTCGACCTGGAATCGCTCTACCTCACGCTGGTGGATGTCGAGTCCGAGCAGGCGACGCGGGTCCACCAGGCGACGCAGGACACTCCCGCATGGTCGCCCGACTCGGCATGGCTCGTGTACACCGAGCCGGGTCCCCGCGTGCGGCGCGTGAAGCGCGACGGCACTGATGACGTCGGCATGTTCGCCGGCAAGCTTCCCGCGGTGTCCATCGACGGCTCGCGCGTGGTCGGCGTCACGCCGGAGGGTGAGCGCGTCGCGATCTGGGAGGACACCCGGATGCGCCGCTTCTCCGTCGGCGCGCCGATCACGGGCATCGCGGCTGACGCGGACACCGTCTACGTGGGCACCGGCCCCGCGGAGACGACGCCGTCACTTCGCGCGTTCGCAACTGACGGGCGCGTGGTGCGCACGCTGATTTCCGCGCCGGCTGCCGAGCGAGCCGTCTCGTTCTCGGACTTGTTGCTGTGCCCGGACGGGGCGACGCTCGCGTATGCCGAGCACGGGGATGACGGGTACTCCCGGTTGTTCACCGTCGCCACATCGGGCGCCTCCGCGGTGGAACGCTCGCTCAGGCGCGACTGCTATCCGCTCTCGTGGAGCGCCGACTGCGGCGCCGTGCTCTTCATCGAGGGCAACGCGCTCCAGGGCGAGCGTACGGCGCTGGCGAGCGTCAAGCTTGCCGACGGTATCATTCGCGTACTCGTCGAGGGCGCGGGGCTCTAGGCGCGGGACTCTAGGAGCGCTGCCCTAGGCGCGGCCTGCTTCCGCCACCGCCGCCACCACGCGCCGCGTGTCCTCGTAGACCCGCGAGCGGGTGGCGTCGTCGAGCTCGGGGCCGGGATCCTCGGTGAGACGTTCGGGTGGCGAGTAGCCGAGCACGCGCACCTGCTCGCGCCACGGCTCGGGAAGTCGCTCGGGTAGATCGGCGCCCACGAGTGTGGCGGCGATCAGCGTCCACGCCCGCGGGACCACCGTCGCCCAGGAGTACCCGCCGCCGCCGCACGCGACGAGGCGGCCACCGCACACCTCGTCTGAAAGCGCGGTGATGCGCAGGTAGAGGTCCCGAGCGCCCGCGAGTGTGAGGCCGAGTGTGGTGAGCGGGTCAGCCCAGTGCGCGTCGGCGCCGTTCTGGCTCACGATGACGTCCGGCCGGAACGCGCGCGCCGCTGGGGCTACGACCTCGTCGAACGCGAGGTGGTAGCACTCGTCGGTCGCATACGGGGGCAGCGGCACGTTGATGGCAGCGCCGATGCCCGCGCCCTCGCCGCGCTCGCGCTCCGAACCGGTGCCCGGGTAGAGGTAGCGGCCGCTCTCGTGAAGCGAGACCGTGAGCACGTCGGGGTCCGTGTAGAACGCCTCCTGCACACCGTCGCCGTGGTGCGCGTCGATGTCGACGTACATCACCCGGAGTGTCGGGTCGGCAGCTCGGGCGGCTGCGATGGCGACCGCCACGTCGTTGTAGACGCAGAAGCCCGCGGCCCGGTCCCGGTGCGCGTGGTGGAGACCACCTGCCGGGGCGAAGGCGCGGACGTACTCGCCGCTCCGTACGCACTCGAGCGCGACGGTCGTGGCGCCCGCCACACGTGCTGCCGCATCGTGCATGCCCGGGAAGTCGGGCGTGTCGCCGGGGCCGATACCCCGCTTCGGCACCCACATGCCGCGGCCGGACGATGCGTGCCCGACCGTCTCGATGTACTCGGCGTCGTGGATGCGAAGGATCTCCTCGCGCGTGGCGGCGCGCGGTTCCACCGGCCGAAGCGCGCCCCCGGCGATCAGGCCGTACGCCTCCATGAGCGCCACGGCGAGCGATACGCGCTCGGGACGCAGCGGGTGCGCCGGGCCGAGGTCATACGCGTCGAGCTCGGGACTGTAGACGAGTGCGACTTCCACGGGCGGACACCTCCTCCGTGACAGATGATGCCCAAGCGCGCCTCGGCGGGACGCCTTCGAGCAGCGCGAAGCCGCCATTTGCCGCGCCTCGGGGCGTGCCGTATACTCGCAGCCTCACAACCGCACAGCACAATCGGCGACGACGGGGACCAGTAGAGGTCAATCCCAGCCATAGAGAGTCGGGGACGGTGGAAACCCGGCGCGGGACGCTTCGAATATCGCCCCAGAGCCACCCGGAAGAACCGACCGGTGACCGGCGCGGACGACCTCCGCGGGATCACCGGGACCAGTATGACGGGTCGGTGGCATCCGTTACCTGCCGCATGAGCATGGCGCTGGTCGATTCGACACGGGCGCCGTCACGGGTGGCTGTCGCCCGCACTCGCTCTGAGCGCCTGATCACCGTGGCGCCGAGCGGTACGCGTAGCGCGACGTCACGGCCACCCTCACCCACGCTGCATGCGGCACCAGCGGACGCCCCGTCCCACACGAGGAGGGCGACTGATGGAGCATCGCAGCGATCGCATGAAGAAGGGCCCCGGGCGGGCCCCACACCGCAGCCTCTTGAAGGCCGACGGCCTCACCGACGAGGAGATCTCGCGACCGCTCGTTGCCGTCATCAACTCGGCCAACGACATCATCCCGGGCCACGTAGGCATGGACCGTGTGGCCGAGGCCGTGAAGACCGGCATCCTCATGTCGGGGGGCACGCCGCTCGAGATCTCCACCATCGGCGTCTGCGACGGCATCGCGATGGGTCACGAGGGCATGAAGTTCTCGCTCGCGAGCCGCGAGGTCATCGCCGACTCGGTGGAGATCGCCGTCTCGGCGCACGCTTTCGACGCGGTCGTGATGATTCCCAACTGCGACAAGGTCATCCCCGGCATGCTGATGGCCGCCGCGCGCCTCGATCTCCCCACCGTGGTGGTCTCGGCCGGGCCGATGCTCGCGGGACGGTGGGAGAACAAGCACGTGGACCTCGACACCGTCTTCACCGCGATCGGCGCGCACGCGAAAGGCGAGGTGAGCGACGCGTCGCTCCTCGAGCTCGAGAACAACGCCTGCCCCACGTGCGGCAGCTGTGCGGGCATGTTCACCGCAAACTCGATGAACTGCCTCACCGAGGCGATCGGCATGGGGCTTCCTGGCAACGGCACCGTACCCGCGGTCTACTCGGAGCGCATCCGTCTGGCCAAGCACGCCGGCATGAAGGTCATGGAGCTCCTGAAGCACGGCACGACCGCCCGCACGATCATGACGCCTGCGGCCATCACCAACGCGATGACGGTGGACATGGCCTTCGGCGGGTCGTCCAACACGGTGCTGCACCTCACCGCGATCGCCGCCGAGGCAGGCTCGCCCATCACGCTCGACGACTGGCAGGCGGTCTCGGCGCGCACGCCCAACCTCGTCCGCGTCTCGCCGGCCGGCGACTACCACGTCGAGGACCTCTACTTCGCCGGTGGCATCCCCGCGATCATGGCCGAGCTCGCCAAGGCCGGCCTGATCGACACGCATGCGCACACGGTGACCGGCGGCACCATCGGCGACACGATTCGGCATCTGCCCGGCGCCGACGGTGCGGTCATCCGGCCGATCACCGACCCGTATTACGCCGAGGGCGGCCTGCGCGTGCTCAAGGGCAACCTCGCGCCGCGCGGCGCGGTGGTGAAGCAGTCGGCGGTGGCGCCTGAGATGCGGCAGCACGCGGGCCCGGCGCGCGTCTTCGACTCCGAGGAGGAGGCGGTCGAGGCGATCCTCGGCTACCGCATCAACGCCGGTGACGTCATCGTGATCCGGTACGAGGGCCCGCGCGGCGGGCCCGGCATGCGCGAGATGCTCTCGCCGACCTCGGCCGTGAAAGGCATGGGACTCGCCGGCAGCGTCGCGCTCATCACCGACGGCCGGTTCAGCGGCGCCACCTCGGGCGCGTCGGTGGGGCACGTGAGCCCCGAGGCGGCAGAAGGTGGGCCGATCGCGCTCGTCGAAGAGGGCGACACTATCAGCATCGACATCGACGCCGGCACGATCACCCTCGAGGTGACCGACGAGCGCCTCGGCATGCGCGCCCGGGCCTGGACGGCGCCGGAGCCCAAGATCACGCGGGGCTATCTCGCCCGCTACGCACGGTTCGTGACGAGTGCCGACAAGGGTGCGGTGCTCGAGTGAGGACCCCGGACGCACCACAGGAGGTGAGATCATGAGGATGACCGCCGCTCAGGCACTCGTGGAGTCGCTGCAGGCAGAAGGCGTCGAGGTCGTCTTCGGCTACCCCGGCGGCGTCGTGCTGCCGATCTTCGATGCGCTGTACGAGGCCGATCTGCGGGTCGTGCTCACGCGCCACGAGCAGGGCGCCACGCACGCGGCAGATGCCTATGCGCGCGTCACGGGCAAGCCCGGCGTCGTGATCGTGACGAGCGGTCCGGGGGCGGCCAACACCGTCACCGGTATCGCGAACGCGTACATGGACTCGGTGCCGCTCGTCGTCTTCACCGGGCAGGTGGCCACGCACGTGCTGGGCACCGACGCCTTCCAGGAGACCGACATCACCGGCATCACCATCCCGATCACCAAGCACAACTACCTGCTCGACGACCCCGCGGACATGCCCGAGGTGGTGGCCGAGGCGTTCCACATCGCCTCGACCGGTCGGCCCGGCCCCGTGCTCATCGACATCCCCGTGGACATCTCGCGCGGTGAGCTCACATTCAAGTACCCCGAGCGCGTGAACCTGCCGGGGTACAAGCCCACGGTGAAGGGTCACGCCAAGCAGATGACGCAGGCTGCCGCGCTCATCGCCAAGGCCCGCAAGCCGCTGCTGTACGCCGGTGGTGGCGTGCTCGCGAGCGATGGTGCCAGGGAGCTCAAGGAGCTTGCCGAGCTCATGCAGCTCCCTGTGGTGACCACGCTCATGGGCAAGGGCGCGTTTCCCGAGGACCACCACCTCTTCGTCGGCATGCCCGGCATGCATGGTGGCAAGTTCACCAACTACGCGATCACCGAGACCGACCTGCTCCTCGGCGTGGGTGTGCGCTTCGACGACCGCGTGACCGGCAAGCTCGCGGCGTTCGCCACCAAGGCGAAGGTCGTGCACGTGGACATCGACCCCGCCGAGATCGGCAAGAACCGCAGCGTCGACATCCCCATCGTCGGCGATGCCAAGACCGTGCTCGCCGGCATCATCGCGGAGCTCCGCAAGATGGGCGCGGAGCCGCGCACCGAGGCGTGGATGCGCGTGATCGACGACTGGCGCTCGCGCTACCCGTTCCACTACCACTCCTCGGCTACGACGATCATGCCCGAGTACGTGGTGGAGCGCGTGCGCGAGCTCACCAAGGGCAAGCCGACCGTCTTCACCACCGAGGTAGGCCAGAACCAGATGTGGGCGTGCCAGTACCTGCGCATCACCGAGCCGCGGACGTGGGTTTCCTCAGGCGGCCTCGGCACGATGGGCTTCGGCCTACCGGCCGCCATCGGCGCGCAGCTCGGGCGGCCGGACCACATGGTCATCGACATCGCGGGCGACGGTTCGATCCAGATGAACTCGCAGGAGCTCGCCACGGCGGCGATCAACAAGCTGCCGGTCAAGGTGATCATCCTCAACAACGGTTACCTCGGCATGGTGCGCCAGTGGCAGGAGCTCTTCTACGACAAGCGATACTCCAGCTCGACGCTCCCGCAGGACTGCCCCGACTTCGTGAAACTCGCCGAGGCGTACGGGGCTTTCGGCATCCGCGCCACCACGCCCGACGAGCTCGATGACGCGCTCGTGGCGGCGTTCGCTTACGACGGCCCGGCGGTCGTGGACGTGCGCGTGGACCGGGAAGAGAACGTGTGGCCGATGGTGGCGCCCGGCGGCTCGATCGACGAGATGCTCGGCGGCATCCCGGGTGGGCCTGTGTCCGAGATGCTTGACGGCGAGCTGCTCGAGGAGGTGTGGGAGTAGATGAAGCACACACTGTCAGTGCTCGTGGAGAACAAGCCGGGCGTGCTCACGCGCGTGTCCTCGCTCTTCGCGCGGCGCGGCTTCAACATCGACTCGCTCGCGGTGGGCATCACCGAGGACCCGTCGCTCTCGCGGATGACGATCGTCGTCTCGGCCGAGGACACCCCGATCGAGCAGATCACCAAGCAGCTCCACAAGCTCATCAACGTGCTCAAGATCCAGGACCTCGACCCCAAGGACATGATCGACCGCGAGCTCGTGCTCTACAAGGTGAACGCCACGCCCGAGCGGCGGCACGAGATCATCGAGATCGCCAACGTCTTCCGGGCGAAGATCGTCGACGTGGGCAAGAACAGCCTCACGATCGAGGCTACCGGCACCACCGACAAGCTCGCGGCGATGGAGGACCTGCTGCGCGCCTACGGGATCAAGGAACTCGCTCGGACCGGCAAGATCGCGCTCGCGCGCGGTAGCCGCGAAGGATAGGGACGAGACACAGACGACGGGCGCCTTCAGGGCCGCGGCGCGAAGCGCAGCGTGGCGTGAGGCGTGAAGAGGAGGGACCTCAGATGGCAACGGTGTACTACGAGAAGGACTGCGATATCAGCCTGGTGCGCGACCGCAAGATAGCGGTCATCGGCTACGGGTCGCAGGGGCACGCCCACGCGCTCAACCTGCACGACAGTGGCTGTGACGTGCGGGTGGGTCTGCGCGCGGGCTCGGCGAGTGCCGAGAAGGCGCGCGAGGCGGGCCTCAAGGTCATGACACCGCGCGAGGCGGCCGGCGAGGCGGACATCGTCATGATGCTCACGCCGGATGAGACCACCGCGCACATCTACTACTCGGAGATCCACGAGTCGATGACCGCGGGCAAAGTGCTCGCGTTCGCGCACGGCTTCAACGTCCACTTCGGGCAGATCGAGGCGCCCGAGGGTGTGGACGTCATCATGATCGCTCCCAAGGGTCCCGGTCACATGGTGCGGCGCACGTTCGCCGAGGGCTCCGGCGTGCCGTGCCTCATCGCGGTGGCGCAGGACGCGAGCGGCAAGGCCAAGGACATCGCGCTCGCATGGGCGGCCGGCATCGGTGGCGCGCGTGCGGCCGTGATCGAGACCACCTTTGCCGAGGAGACCGAGACCGATCTCTTCGGCGAGCAGGCGGTGCTCTGCGGCGGCCTCACGCACCTCGTGCAGGCGGGCTTCGAAACGCTCGTGGAGGCCGGCTACCAGCCGGAGATCGCGTACTTCGAGTGCATGCACGAGGTCAAGCTCATCGTCGACCTCATGTACGAGGGCGGCATGGCCAAGATGCGCGACTCGATCAGCAATACCGCCGAGTACGGCGACTACGTCACCGGTCCGCGCATCGTCACCGACGAGACGCGTGATGAGATGGCCCGCGTGCTCTGGGACATCCAGAGCGGCAAGTTCGCGCGCGACTGGATCCTCGAGAACCGCGCCGGCCAGCCGCACTTCAAGGCGATGCGCCGCATCCAGGCCGAGCACCTCATCGAGGACGTGGGCGCCGAGATGCGCGGGATGTTCGCGTGGATCAAGAAGGACGAAGAGTAGGGACCGTACGGCACCGCCGCCGCTTACTGCCGGAAGCGGCGTGAAGGACACCCCTGGGGAGGACGAGAGGCGATGCAGAAGAAGTACCTGATGACTCCGGGGCCGACCCCGGTACCCGCCGAGGTCCTGCTCGCGCAGGCCGCGCCGATCATCCACCACCGCACGCCGGACTTCTCGGCAGCGTTTGCCGAGGCCATCGAGGGACTGAAGTACGTCTTCCAGACCGAAGGCGACGTGCTGCTCTTCACCTCCTCGGGCACGGGCGTTATGGAGGCGTCGGTCGCCAACTGCTTCTGCGCGGGTGACACCGTGGTGGTGTGCCGCAACGGCAAGTTCGGCGACCGCATGAAGCAGATCGCCGAGGTCTACGGCCTCAACGTGATCGACCTCGACTACGCGTGGACCGAGGTGGTCGACCCGGCCGACGTGGCCACCGCGCTCGGGGAGAACCCCGGCGTGCGCGGCGTCATCGTGACGCAGTCGGAGACGTCGAGCGGCGTGCTGAACGACGTCAAGACGATCGGCGTCATCGTGGCCGAGCACCCAGACACCGTGCTCATCGTCGACAGCATCACCGGCATCGGCGCCGTGGAGTGCAAGACCGACGAGTGGGGCCTCGACGTGGTCATGACCGGCTCGCAGAAGGGGCTCATGCTGCCGCCGGGTCTCGCCGCGTGCACCGTCTCCGAGAAGGCGTGGCGCGCGTACGAGCGCTCCACGCTCCCCAAGTACTACTTCGACTGGAAGAAGTACCAGAAGAACATCGAGAAGCAGACCACGCCGTTCACCCCGGCCGTCTCGCTCGTGCTCGGGCTGACCGTGGCGCTCAAGATGATCAAGGACGAGGGTCTCGAGAACACGATCGCGCGTCACGGCATGCTCGCCGAGGCCACGCGCCGCGGCTGCGAGGCGCTCGGCCTGAAGCTCTTCGCGCCGCCGGAGGGTCGCGGCAGCGCGGTCACGCCCGTGTGGGTGCCCGAGGGCGTCGACGGCAAGGCCATCGTCAAGACGATGAAGGACCGCTACGGCATCACGATCGCCGGCGGCCAGGACGACTACACCGGCAAGATCTTCCGCGTGGGGCACCTGGGCTACTTCGGCGAGTTCGACATCATCACGACGCTCGCGGGTCTCGAGATGACGCTCGCGGGCCTCGGGTACGAGTTCATGCGCGGGGCGGGCATCGCCGCGGCGCAGGCCGTCTTCATGGGGGAGTAGCGGCCGGCAGGGCGCCGTCCGTGACAGCGCGGCCGACCGGCCGCGGAAGGGGAGCACAGCGATGAAGGTACTGGTAGCGGAGAAGATCGCCGAGGGCGGCATCGAGCTGCTCAAGCGCGAGTTCGACGTCGACGTCATCACCGGCATGACCCCGGAGGAGCTCGTGGCGGCCATATCCGCCTACGACGGGCTCATCGTGCGGTCGGCCACCAAGGCCACGCGCGAGGTCATCGAGGCGGGCGTGAACCTCAAGATCGTCGGGCGCGCGGGCGTGGGTGTGGACAACGTGGACGTGACGGCGGCGACCGAGCGCGGCATCATCGTTTGCAACGCGCCCACGAGCAACATCGTGTCGGCGGCCGAGCACACGATTGCGCTCCTGATGGCGCAGGTCCGCAACATCCCGCAGGCCAACGCGTCCATGCACGCGTGCAAGTGGGAGCGCTCCAAGTTCACCGGCACCGAGGTGCTCGACAAGACGCTCGGCCTCGTGGGCCTCGGGCGCATCGGCACGCTCGTGGCCGAGCGCGCGAAGGGGCTGGGCATGAAGGTCGCGGCGTACGACCCGTACATCACCGAGGAGCGCGCGGCGCAGCTGGGCATCGGGTATGCGGGGTCGCTCGATGAGCTCCTGCCGCAGGCAGACTTCATCACGGTGCACCTGCCCAAGACCAAAGAGACCATCGGCATGTTCGGCGACGAGCAGTTCGCGAAGATGAAGGACGGCGTGCGGCTCGTCAACACCGCGCGCGGTGGCATCTACCAGGAGGCCGCGCTCATCAGAGCGCTCGAGAGCGGCAAGGTGGCGAGCGCCGGTGTCGACGTCTACGAGGTCGAGCCGTGCACCGACTCACCGCTCTTCGCTTTCGAGCAGGTCATCGTCACGCCGCATCTTGGTGCGTCCACCGAAGAGGCGCAGGACCGCGCGGGGGAGCAGATCGCCGAGTACGTGGCGGCGGGGCTGCGCGGCGACATGGTGCCCACGGCGGTCAACATCGCCCCCGTGCCGCCCGAGGTCATGGAGGCCGTGGGGCCATTCATCCCGGTGGCCGAAGCGCTCGGCAGCGCCGTGGCGCAGGTGGCCCGCGGGCCGGTCACCGAGATCGAGATCCACTTCATCGGTCATCTCGCCGAGCAGGACACGCGCATCCTCAAGACCGCCGCGCTCAAGGGCCTGCTCACGGTGGTGACGCAGGATGCGATCAACTTCGTGAACGCCAACCACTACGCCGAGCAGCGCGGCATCGCGATCAGCGAGCACAAACGCGCCGACAGCATCGACTACGTGAGCCTTATGGTCGTGGTGGCCAAGACCGAGGAGCGCGAGTTCAAGGTCGGTGCCACCCTCATCGGCAAGAAGAACGAGCCGCGCCTGGTGACGTTCAACCAGTTCGACATCGACATGGCGCCCTCCGAGCACATGCTGTTCCTGCAGTACAGCGATGTGCCCGGCGTGGTGGGCAAGGTGGGCACGGCGCTCGGCGAGAACAGCATCAACATCGCGTCGATGCAGGTGGGCCGCACCGAGGAGGGCGGCACAGCGCTCATGGGCATCAACGTGGACACGCCCATCTCCGATGCGCTCATGGACCGCATCAACGCCAAGGCGGAGGTAGCCGAAGCGTGGAGGATCGAGCTGTAGCGCAGACCGTGACCGATGGGGTCCCGCTCGGGACCCCATCGTGCACACCGGGCCGCATCGTGCGCTATACTCCCCGCATGAATACGCGCGCTCACACGCTACTCGCGGGTCTGCTCGGGCGACTTATGCGGCCGGCCGCCGTCTAGCCGACGGCCCGTGCCGGCGCACTCCGCCCGTGACCGCATCGTGAGCAAGGAGCGTCCCGTGATGAGCACCCAACACCCCGGCCTGGACCGCGTCTTCATCTTCGACACCACGCTGCGTGACGGCGAGCAGTCGCCGGGCGCGAGCATGAACACCGCCGAGAAGCTCGAGATCGCGCGGCAGCTCGTGCGGCTGGGCGTGGACGTCATCGAGGCTGGCTTCCCGATTTCAAGCCCCGGCGACTTCGAGAGCGTGCGCCGCATCGCCGCCGAGGTGGGGGATGCGGCCGTGGTCTGCGCGCTTTCGCGTGCGGTCCCCGCCGACATCGAGCGCGCCGCCGAGGCCCTCGAGGGCGCCAAGCGGCCGCGCATCCACACCGGCATCGGCGTCTCCGAGAGCCACCTCCGCGACAAGCTCCGCATCAGTCGCGAGGTTGCGCTCGAGCGCGCCGTAGCGGCGGTGAAACTCGCGCGTTCCTTCGTCGGCGACGTGGAGTTCTACGCCGAGGACGCGGGTCGAGCCGAGCCGGAGTTCCTCTACCGCATGGTGGAGGCCGCCATCGGCGCCGGCGCCACCGTGGTGAACATCCCGGACACCACCGGCTACGCGTACCCCGAGGTCTTTGGCGAACTCATCGCGGGCCTCATGGAGCACGTGCACGGCATCGAGGACGTCACCGTGTCGGTGCACTGCCACAACGACCTCGGCATGGCAACCGCCAACGCGTTGGCTGGCGTGAGGGCCGGCGCGCGTCAGGTGGAGTGCACCATCAACGGCCTCGGCGAGCGCGCGGGCAACACCGCGATGGAGGAGGTCGTCATGGCGCTCAAGCAGCGCCCGGACGTCTTCGGCTGCGAGACGGGCATCAGCACGCGCGAGATCGTGCGCACCTCGCGCCTCGTCTCGTCGATCACAGGCATCCTCGTGCAGCCCAACAAGGCCATCGTGGGGGCCAACGCGTTCGCGCACTCCAGCGGCATCCACCAGGACGGCGTGCTCAAGGAGCGCTCCACCTACGAGATCATCGACCCTGCCGAAGTGGGCGCGGGCGGCTCGTCGATCGTGCTCACGGCCCGCAGTGGTCGTGCGGCGCTCCGGCATCGTCTGGCCGAACTCGGCTACGGCATGCCCGACGAGGAGTTCGAGCGTGTGCACGAGGCGTTCCTGGAACTCGCCGACAAGAAGAAGGAAGTCTACGACGAGGACCTCGAGGCGCTCGTGGGTGAGAGCGAGCGCATGGTGGGCGAGGTCTACCACCTCGAGCAGGTGCACGTGAGCTGTGGCGAGCCGGGCATCCCCACCGCCACCGTCGAGCTCGTGGAGGTGGCAACCGACGAGCACCTTGTGGACTCGAGCCACGGCACCGGACCGGTGGACGCGGTCTACAAGGCCATCAACCGGATCGTGGACGTGGAGAACGACCTCACCGAGTTCAGCGTGCAGTCGGTGACGCGCGGCATCGATGCGCTCGGCGAGGTGACCATCCGCATCCGAAGCGGGGACGGCCGCACGTTCACGGGCCGCGGCGCGCACCACGACATCATCGTCTCGAGCGCCAAAGCGTACGTGAACGCGCTCAACCGGCTGCTCGTGGCTGCGGTGGCGCCAAGCGTGCCGGACGAGGTCTAGCGGAGTCCCTCCACGAGCGCGGCGAACTCGGCAGGCGGGATCGCCCGCGGTTCCATGTCGGGCACGCCGAGCAGGTGCGCGTCACCTGAGACGATGACGCGCGCTCGTCCGATACGCGCGAGCGCGATGAGGTAGTCGTCGTCGGGGTCGGGCGACACCGGGGGCACGTCGCCCGGGTCGGGGACCATCACGGCAACCCGCTCCAACCACGCCATGAAGTCCCGGGCCGTATCGGCGCTCACGTGCTGCGCGATCTTCGGCCGTGCAAGCACGCCGGCGAGTTCGGCGAGCTGCCGCGGGCAGGTGACTGCGTCGAAGAGCCCCTCACCGAGTGCGGACACGAGCCGCGCGGGTGCGCCCCGGCGGGAGAGGAGGGCGGCCACGTAGACGTTGGTGTCGAGGACCGCCCGGATCACGATGAGCCGGACCGGAACCGGTGCACCTCTTCCACGGCCAGGCGGAGCGCCTCGTCCTCGTCCATGTCGGCGGTGCTCCACGCCCGGTCGAGGACGTCCATGCCGAGGTAGGCCCGAAGCGCCTCCTCCACGACCTCGTAGTCGCGCTTG